>Ga0214544_1001956_pt1 | contig 43401 bp, 29 predicted proteins | sample CNSS3metaG_FD_160074 | JGI IMG/M metagenome (GOLD analysis project Ga0214544, IMG submission 160074) | Root nodule microbial communities from cowpea collected in UCLA plant growth center, Los Angeles, California, USA - CNSS3 | ecosystem: Host-associated > Plants > Roots > Nodule | place: USA...
AAAAAATTTATATTTTTTATTTTATTTTTTTTTAATTTTTTTAAAAAATTTTTATTATTTTTTGTTGTTTTATTTTTTTTTTTTTTTTTTTTTTTTTTTTTGCTTTCGTAGAAAAAACCCGACGCATTCCTTCTATTTCTTAAACATTCTATGTATATTACCTTCTATTTTATATAAAATTAAATCAAATGCCTATACAACAGTATAGAGTGGCAATTTTAATATTTCAATGTTAAATAATTTTAAGATAATATTAAAATAAACAAAAAAAATGGAAAAAAGACCTGATAAAGCAGTATGATAAGGGTTATTTCAAAATTATCACAATAAAAAATAATCAAAGTATAATCATATAAATGATTGAAAATAAATCAACAAAATATTATTTATCAATGCAAACAATTAAAATATCTTATTTTATCATTCCTTCTTTTCAGTTGCTTCACTGCTATTCTAGAACTTGCCATCTAATAATTTCAAATTCTTACGGTATAGATGATTTTTTTTTAGTGTATTTATAAAATAAAAGGGATTTTGTGTAATGATACCGAGACAAAATAGAATAAGCATTGTTTATAATGAGACTAAGTTATCGTAAGAATATTTTTTTCATTTTCTAAAAAATATTTTGGATTTAAAGGTAGTAAACTCATAAAATAAGGGATTTTTTTTTGTGTAAGTTGAAAAATAGAGGGAATTTTGATTAAAAAGGAAAAATAGAAAAGTTGAACAATTACCCTAACAACTATTGTGTAAATGCAAGTGGAAAATGCGATTTCAGAAATTGAAATCCTACCTTAATAGCAGTAGTAAATTTTGACTTAACTAAAATGTTATTTGTAGTATTATAGAGATGAATGGACAGTTACCAAATGAGAAATGAATTAAATTTGGAATAATATAAAGTATGAGGGAGAAGAATAGAAGGCATTGTAGAGTCTTAATCATCTAGATTTCAGTTGTCTCATATCAGATTTACTATCCACTTGGGAACAATGGATTGGTATTTGGGTTGAGGCATTGTTAATTGAGGCTTAGTCAAAGTTTACTAATGGTGGGGCCAACTATGCAAGATATGACAATTTTCAATATAGTGGGAATTCACAAATTATAAACTATTAAATGAAACTTATGTTATGTATCGTGGAGAATGTATGTAATTTACACATTTTGGGCAGGAATCTTCCTTTGATTAGTCAAATAAGAAAGCATTTATTCTCCTTTCATTTGGATGAATAGAATGTATCACTAATTTTTTTATTAGAAATATAAAGCATTAAAAAACTCAATCAATCAATGTGTAATAGGTTATTGTTTTGATTACCAATACATTATTTTAATATATAATGGAATCAATAGGGAGTTTCATTCCAAATTGTTTATATACTCATGTTTAGCACAAAACATAACATACAATTAAACACTTCAATTTATGCTCCTTCAAATTATATATATTTTATATAATATTTTATTTTTATAAGAAAATGAAACATTGTTAGACACAGTAGCATTTTTTAAAATAATTATAAATTAAGTTGGAAGTCTCACGTCGACTAGAGATAAGGTAATTTCATAGTATATAAATGAGGTGTACACCTCATCTTACAAGCTGATTTTGTAGGGTTAAGTTAGGCTTAAAGTCCACTTCTAATATGGTATCAGAACCATTGTTTAAAAAAAAGTTTATCCTAACGAGATTTCATAGTATTAAGTGAAGTGCAAACCTTACCTTAAAAGTCGGTTGCAGGTTTTGTGGGAAAGCATATTCTTCTAATTAAAGTTAAAATTTTAGAAAAATTTCTACTCTACCACAATAATTTTAGATTGTTTTAGACTGCCGCGCTTGTGAACCTTCGTTTCCAAGTTTCTCTCATTTCTGCAACTTTGAATTATGTTGAGATTTGGCTCTAGTAGGTAAATACCATTTTTGAACAAATGTCTTTATGATTTATATATGTAGTTGTTTTCTTGTTGTTGATTAGATACATGGCATTTGGTAAGTCTTTTATTTGTTTGCGTTAGTTGTAAACCACTATTGAATATTTTGTTGTAATTTTGTAAGTAATATAAATGTCAAATGGAATTGATGGAAGATTGTGAGAGACTTTTTATTTGAATGATGAAATATATTGTGAAGCACATCATAAATTTTAATTATAATTAAAAAATCAAGTACAATTGAAAAATCTACTTTGACAACAATTTACACACTAGTGCAGTACCCTTTTTTGGCCCCGGTTATTTTTGAGATTTTGTCTCGGTTTAAGAACCGAGGCATATTAAAGCGAGGCTAAAAGGCACCCCTTTTTGGCCTTGGTCATTACCCGAAGCCATAGATCTCTTTTCTGCCTCGGTTGCAGAGAGACGAAGCCATAGATTCAATATTTTTAAAAAATAAAAAAAAAAATTCGTAGCCTCCACGAAGCTTCCTCGCGCACCAACCATGGCAGTTCACGTTCCACCATTGCCAACAGCCACTGCTTCTCCATCTTCTCTGCAACGCGCAGCCACCGCAGCACCATACCCCATCGAACCACCATAAGCAAGTTGCCCGCAGTTCGAATTTACAACAGCTGAACCATCACCACCGCGCTTGCAGCAACAAGAACGTTCAAAACACCTTTAACGCTCCCATGGAAGCAGCGAGAACGAACCATCACACCGGAACAGTTGCAACAGCGGAAACGCGAACGCAGCACCAACATCACCGTGACACAGATCTGCACTGCATCCAACCTTTCAGCCACGCAGTCGCGCATCATCTTGACGCTGCCATCACCATCGAGAGTTCATCTTCATGCTGCCACCACAACCATTGAAGACGCAGCATTACCACCACCATTCCCACTGCAACGCCGGCGCGAGCTCCACCGTTGCACATCGAACTAGATTCACGACCACCATGGCAGCAGTGGAGATGTATCCTCCATTGCAGCACATACATAAGTACAATGGAGATGCTAACTGAAACTATTTCTACCAAAAGTCAAAAACCTAAATCGCAGTCGTGAATGTGCAAGAGAAAGTAGAGAGAGGAAGAATGTGTTACCTTATGGATCTGCGTGAAGCGAAGAGTTGCAGAGCCACGAAGGAGGGGGAATTTCGTTGAGAAGGAGTTTGGAGTGTAGGTGGTGCTCCCAGAGATGGCACTGTTGACACGACTGCTCCACAGCAGTTCCGTTCTTCATCTCGTCGGTAGTGACGAAGATCCATCACACATGGGGTTCGCGCAGAGAGAATTGGGGAAGAAGATGAATAGTGACCGGGGTTCGCGATTTGGGGATTTTACCAGGCTCAATGGCCTCGGTCGAAGGGGACCCGAAGCCAAAGGGGGCGACGCTAATGAAATTTATAAATTAGGATTTCTGGACAGGGTTATAGGCTTCGGTTCTATTTCAACCGAGGCCTAAAACTACCCAATATTGCCTTGGTCGAAAAGCAACCGAGGCCAAATGTGTTCTCATTGGCGCCAATTTTAAAATTTTCATTTCTGGGCTGCCTAATAGGCTTCGGTTCTTAAGGAATTGAAGTCTAAAGCTGCTTATGCCACCGGTTGTTTGTAGAACCGAAACAATATAGGTTGCTGAAATTGTAAAATTGCCACCGCCTCCTTCACGAAATTGATCAATATTAATTTAAAATGAATTAATACTTGTGTGTTTTTTTTAAATTATTAAATATTATTTCATATTAAAAAATAAAATTTTAAATATTACTTAATAATTTAAATTTGATTTTTTTATTGACAGTATATATATATATATATATATATATATATATATATTACTTTAAGCCGTTTAAAAAAAATATGTACAATGTTCCTTTGTCATAAGGTTACGTGTAAATTTGATATTTTAGATTTGATTAATATTTTTTGTAGAATTTGTTCTTAAAATTTTAGATATTAAAATAAAAAATTTTAAAATGAAAATTCATCATAACAAAATTAATTACTTTATCTAAATAGGAAAATTAAAATCTAAAATATTTAATCTATTTAAAATTTAAAAATAATTAAAATATAAAAAAATAAAATATGAATTTGTTAAAATGATTGAAATCCCTCCTTTCCAAATAGAAGGGAGTGGTATGAGGACTTTAAAGATTTAGAAGCTAAGGTCCCCACTCGACCCTTCAAAAGCTCCACTTAGTAATATCCTTATGCATTGATGTTTACGTCCTCAGATATAACCAACCACACACCCTAAAGTTTTGTTCCATATTACGTTGTTTGTTTCTGCTTTCTCATCGTGCTAACCACACACCCAAATTTGCCTCTTAATTTTGACTTCATTCTCTTTATTTTGAAAATCAATTATCAACACATATCTTCACTCAGATCTATACATCTTTCTTCAACTTGAAACCCATTTGGTGTAAAAAGAGTTTATTCTCTACAAGGCATCGATCAAAAAAAAAAAGAAAAAAGAAACCACTTGTTCATGTTTATGAAGAACACAAAATGAAAACGGTTACTTTCACAAAATTTGATTCGTGTCGACGTATTGTAAACGTATTTTAGCTTAGCTTTTACTTTTATTATTTTAGTTGACATGGAATTTCCAATATATACATATATATATATATATATATATATATTTTTTTTTTTTTGAAACGTAAAATTAGATTTTAATGTGAATGAATGATAATGTTCAATAATAAATAATATGATAAACTCAACAAATAATAATTCTTATTAAAAAGAAATCTATATCATTCTAATATTAATATTATTTTAATAAGTAAATTTCAAATCTAATTAAAATCTTATATATAAAATTAGAAGATTCTACTGCTTATGTATTAATTTTTTTTATATACAGAGATTAAATCTCTAGTTTAAATTATCGGTTATATTTTTGAAAAATGATTACATCTTCAAATAATAAAAAAACCATCTGTTGTCCAAATTTAAATCATGAAGTAATTATCAAATTGAAGTTTTGAAAAATTATCGCTTTAATATTTGTGGAAGTGCATAGCTAAAAGCTATATTCTACATTCAAAAGGCCATGCACGCTTGTAGAAAAGAACATGGATACAAATGTATACTCATCATCACTTCGAAGTCTTCTTTTAGAATCTGTTTTTATTTTTCTCAGTAAATTTTTGTTTTTTGTGTCAATTTGGATAAGGATGGAACAGTTAAGAAACTGTAGACCCGTTCATAGAGAAAATAGAATTTCAATGCACTATAGAAATTTGATTATTTACATCTTATGTATGGTTAAAACGTATTAGAAAAATTTACAGAAAATTTTCTATCTGGTAGAACGCAACAGTAAGCGATATTATCGTTCTCAGGTTTTACTTGTAATAATGAGTTTGCAGTTTAATGCGGAAAGAAAAGCTAAATGAAAGAAAAAGAAAGTAAAAGCTGTCACCTTTTGCTACTGAAAATTCGAAGAACATAATTCCATATTTATAAGTGAAAAATCAAATTACATTTTATAAGTTTATTAAATATTTCAATGTTAATAAATTGCATGACATTACATTTTTTTGAATTTAACGGTTTCATATTATTATGATTATTCATACTATTTTTTTATTATAATTGAAGAATAATACTAAATACTAAATCATTTACATTTTAATATATTTTAGAAACTATAAACACATAATTTTAAATCTGAATAAAGTGAGATAATAAATAGTTTAATAAATACAATTCAATTGAAATATGTTAAACAGCAAAATATTTAATACTAACTATGCGATGTAATTTGATTATATATATATATATATATATATATATATATATATATATATATATATAAATATAAAAAGAGATATCCTCTTTTATGCGCATATTTCATTATTTCAATTTTATTTTTAATTATTTTATAAATAATTTATTTTTAACCATTATTCTAAAATTTTTTTTTGTCTTATACTGTTATTTTGAAAACTTTTTATGTGTACATATTTTATTTTTTTAATTTTACATTTAACAGTTATTTTAAAAATTAATTATATATTTTTTTTATTAATCTTAACTTAACTTTTTATGAAAATTAAAAAGTACCAACACACAGCGTCTATGTGTTTGTTAGTATATATATCGAGTATGTTTTAACGAACTTATTCATTACGTGGGAAAGAATAATAAAAAAATGAAATGATTTTTTTTATAAATTATAATTAATTTATTTATAAATTAATTTGCAAACGTTATTATATGTAACTTATTCAAATTCTAATTTTTAACCTTTTACAAACTAAGATAGTTTGTCAAAAGAAGTTTATAATTTTCCTCTCCCCCACCCCGTCTTTCTCTCATTTTTTTTTTTTTAATTTCTATGATGCACACAAACAATGTGCGAAATCAATTTATTTATAATAAATTTAAAATTTCTTGAGTTAGGTAAGAATAATTCAAACTATATGTTAGGCTGATTAACATGAATTTTAAATTTTGAATCACGTACGGTGTATAAAAGCGAAAAGTTAAAATAGTTTTTACTGTCTTTGCATTTTCATTCTTTTTCTTTCTTTACTTTAATACCGAATTCCATTAGCTAGCATAGAAGAGTACCTGTCAAACAAAACAAAATAGTTTACGAATCCTTTCCAAATATTAACGACAGAATGAGTAATCGTGGCTTCAATTCTGAGCATCTTCATCCACGATCCGATCTTAAGCTTTTGGAATCAATTTTTAATTTCACAACAAAAAGAAACGAATGTCTTCAATGGAAGTGGGTAATAAAGTTTAGATTGTTATTAATAAACAAATATATTATAGATTATTATTGAGTTATTATTCATTACTATGTAGGATATGTCTCACCAAATTTTTCCAGAAAACTTTTCCAAAGAAAAAAGAAATAAACATTTCATTTAGCAGTTTCAACAAAATCAATATTTGGTGTGCAATAATACAATTCCATGACCTTTCACACTACAACACCCTAATTATGCTGCATGTACATTACAAGCTACATAGTTTTATACTTTTTTAGAATTAATAGTTTTTTTTTTTTCAGTATTGGAAGGATTTATTCAATGGGAACTTTCACTTTTATTTTTTTTTAACTAAATTCAGCCTCCATTTTATTTAAAAGGAGTTAATATGATCTCTTGAGTTAAATTGATAATTACACCATTTAGAAGATAATTATGTGTCGGTAATTCTAGATTTCTCCAACCTTTCATTCTTTCTGTTTATACTCACCGTATCTTTACATCTGTATCAAAAGATAATAGAAACATGTGTGATGAGTAGAGAAAGGGTTAGAGAAGTTTAAAATTACTCTCTCACATGATCACTTTTTAAAAGGTATCAACACTAATTAAATAAATCATATTAATTCCTTTTAAATTAGATGAGACTAAATTAAAGACAAAAAAAATAAAAAATTGAAAGGCCATATTAAATAAACTCCTCCAATATTGAAATAAAAAAAATCTATTAAGCTTATTTTTTGAACTCTTTGGAAGATTAATGAGAAAAAAAAGATTTTTGGATAAAGAGTTGTTTATGAGGTAACTGATCCCGGTGAACCTTATTCCAATGTGCTTACTGCGAAGATGAAACCTAAAATACAGAAAATTCTGTGAAATATATGATTGAGAACTTTTCCTTGGTAATGACATAAAGCCAATGCTTTCTATTATTACCAATGTAGCTGATAGGCCATAGATGGGTTCGTACTAATTATTGTGCTAAAAAGGGTGTCGTACCACGAAATGCCCCATGCATACATAAACAGCCAAATGTGAGATTATGTGCATAATAATGCATGGAGCAAGCAACATAGTTGAGTTCATATATAACATTGTCCATCATTATCATTGCATGATGAAGGTCTCCCTCATGATGCCTCCAAAAGCTCTCTCTCTCTCTCTCTCTATCCATGCATACACAATTTAATAAAGGGTATCTCTCTTTGGAATGTAATAAACTATGTGTGCTCAAAATATAGTAATGAAGGTTGGAGAATGTTAAAGAGAGAGGGAGTGAGGTGTCTTTTGACAAAGGAAGGTGTGCATGTTGGAATAATAGGGTAGCTTTATCATATTTTATAAAGAAATTTCACATATTGAATACATATTCTTTTAAGTAATGCTACCTCCTTCCATTGTGCTTTATACCTGAGGAGGTAACCAAAGCCGTTCACACCCTTCTCTCTTCTTCAAAACGCACCCTATTCTCCCCTATTTTGCATCGCATTTGTTCTTGAATCTCTTCAGTATTCCTTCTCAGAGCCTCTCATCACACACAGAGAGAAAGAGAGAGAGAGAGAGAGAAAGTGAGAGATGGAGAGAATGTTCCCTCCCAAGAAGCCCTCAACTATGAATTCTCATGACAGACCCATGTGTGTTCAAGGAGACTCGGGTCTTGTCCTCACCACTGACCCAAAACCTCGCCTCCGTTGGACTGTTGAACTCCATGAACGTTTTGTTGATGCTGTTACTCAGCTTGGAGGCCCTGATAGTACTCTTCTCTCACACTTTCCCTCTCAAACTTCTTTCTTTTCCTTATTTCTTTCAGAAACTTTGGTTTCTTATAATATAATATGTTTTGATGATAATATGATAATTTGAGTAATCATGTTTTTTGTGTGTTTTTGATTTGCAGAGGCTACTCCTAAAACCATCATGAGGGTTATGGGTGTGAAGGGTCTCACCCTTTACCACCTCAAGAGCCATCTTCAGGTTTGATCAATACAAAACCATATTTCGTGCTTTTGATTTTGCTTTATGTTTTGGAACACTTTTATGAGACTGCCATGTCTCGTGCTGGCTCGATGTTTCTCTTTCTTTTTTCGTTTTTTCTTTATCTTTATTTTATTTCTCGTTTGTTGTCTGCATTTAGAAATTTAGGCTTGGCAAGCAGCCCCACAAGGAATTCAATGATCACTCGATTAAGGATGGTATGAGAGGTGACTCTTCTTTCTAGGGTTCCTCAATGTTTTTTGGGTCTGAACTTTTCTTATCTTTACACTTCATGATAGTGTTCTTTTTATATTGACTAGATCTTTTTGCACTGACATGCAGCTTCGGCTTTAGAACTGCAACGAAATACTGCTTCCTCTTCTGCCATGATTGGCCGCAACATGAATGAGTATGCATAACTTCTTTCATCTAAATCTGTTGACTCAACTTGCATGAAAAAAGATTTTGATCAACAAATAATTTTCCAACTTCTATCGCCTGAGTTTTTCTCTTGATTCTTTTCTGGGTCGTGGGGGGATTCGGGTTTTCTTGTGGAATGTATGTGTGAACACTGTATGAAACAGTAACTCACACATGGTTGATGCGATTAGGATGCAAATAGAGGTGCAGAGAAGATTGCACGAACAACTTGAGGTAACTACAACTCTATTATATATATACAGTCTTGCAGAATGCTTAAATCAGTGCATATTTGGTTCAACTTATCTTTTGAAAGTAAATCACCATTCCCTCTAAACATGCACTGATTAGGTGTATCTATCTGGCAGGTTCAGAAACACCTTCAGCTGAGGATTGAGGCTCAAGGGAAATACATGCAGAGCATATTGGAAAAAGCTTATCAAACACTTGCTGGTGAAAACATGGCTTCTGCGGCCACTAACTTAAAGGGTGGTATCGTACCTCCCCAAAGCATTCCAGACATGGGGGTGTTGAAGGACTTTGGTTCCCCTCTCGGGTTTTCTTCTTTTCAAGATCTTGAGAATATTTATGGTGGTGAACAAATTGAGCTTCAGCACAACATGGAGAAGTCAGCCCTTGATCATGGATTTATGTCAATGAACGAGAGTTTGTGTCTGGGGAAGAAGAGGACCAACCCTTACAGTGGGAGTGGGAAGAGCCCTTTGATTTGGAGTGATGATCTCAGGCTCCAAGATCTGGGAGGGCCAGCCTCATCGTGCCTTGGCCCTCAAGATGACCCTTTCAAAGGGGAGCATATTCAGATTACACCACCAGGATCATTGGATAGAGGCAGCACCGACATTGATCCCATGTCAGACATCTATGACTCAAAGCCTGTGCTTCAGGGTGAAACTGTTGTCGGGGACAAAAAGTTTGATGCATCTATGAAGCTTGAAAGGCCATCACCGAGAAGAGCTCCTCTTCAGGCTGAAAGGATGAGTCCTATGATCAGCACTGGCACAATGGCACAAGGTAGAGGCTCACCATTTGGGTGAGTAATTAAGAATCATATAGTTTTACTTTAGATATCATTTGGTTATGTTATGTGTAATTCATGACTTGATGTGAAACTCTCTTAAATATTACCATAGGGTTTTTGAATTTGGTCTTGGAAATCAGCAGTTCTTACGAGGGTTATTTCCTCCCTCAAGCACTGTTGTGTGGTATAATGCCTTTTGCATGGCAAATCAAACCAAAGTCTTATTCTGACAAATATAATTAAAGCACGCATGAATGTGCTTGAATGTGAGCATTCTCACTTGTAGCTTTTACATTGTTGCTTAGTCACTGGTTTAGTGTTGAGTTTTGTTAACAATTTTATCAATTCTTCATCATCATCTTCTTCTATTTCTTCTTCTGATGATGATGGTGATCACTTGTTAGATCTGCATGTGTTGTTGGGATGGATGAGATTGGAAGCAAGCAATAAACTTTTCTTCTTTTTATCACATTCATGGTTTCTCTTTGTATCTTATTCCTTCTGGACCCACTTTTATTTATTTATAGTCTGACATCATATGTGAAACATTCTATGCGTCACTATTAAGCAATTTTTTTTCCTAGAATACCTTTTCTTTGTCTTGAGAGGTGACACGTGGTACGTTGATATTCACGGAGAAAAGTTTCATCAAAGTTACTTCCGGTTCGTGTAATTATCAACTGTGCCAAACAAATCATATCACGGAAGCGGTTCACTAATAAAATAAAGAAAATCTAAATAAAAAAAATTAGAAATAGGAATGCCAGCAACATTATTCATATAATTAAACTAATAATTTTCTTATCAGATAAAGATAAAATCTTTGTATATTTACATTGAGATTCATGTCTATTTGGAATTATCTGGGGTTTTTAGGTGACTTTTTTGTGTGAGTATGTTTATAAATCATGAGTTAACCTTTTTAACGGTTACTAAATAAGTTTAAGTTAGTTGATAGGAGTTAGTTAGTTAGGTAATGATTGAAGGAAATCTCTCGGGAAAAATGCGAAAGAAGCGAAGCATGTTTTGTTGTAATTTATTTATAATGAAAGAAAGAGAAATGTTGGTCTCCCGGCGTATATAACAGGGAATTTAGAAAGATGGAGCAGTGAAGGAGAAAGGTAAAAGAGAGAATAATGAACTTTAAAATGCTAAGTCATTTTCAAGTGTATGGAGGTACAGTGGTGCCAGATGATCCTTTCTCTTGAAGTTCCTAAGGCGATGAGTTGAAGCCGACAGAGAGTATCTGTCTTTCGTTATCTTTCCTCTTCTTTACTGCTCTATATTCCCTCAGAATAACATGATCAAGACAACAAGGCTACATCTTATCTTACAAGATTTCACTTGGACACTTCCACCTTTTTTTTTTGTCTAAGAATTTTTACCTTTATTATTAGTTATACACAAGCAAATTGATATCACATACAACCATACATTACAAAGTTTCTTAGTAAATCTATCTCTTATCTCTATCCGATACATCTTATTATTAAGGTATATACGTTTCGAACGTGAGATTAGACATTAATAGCCGACAACAGGTGATATGATAGTGTTGATATGATCAATCCAACAAACAACAAATCTTACTATCACTACAAGAAAATCCTTGATTAATGACCAATTTTAGTGACAAAAAATAATTAGTCACTATAATGACCAATTTATAAACTAAAATTTATTGGTAACTAAATAGTTTTAAAAATTATAATTGGTCTCTAGATTGGTAACTAAAATAGTTTCTATATTGAATTGGTCACTAATATTAACTATCTAGTTTTTGGCTACCAAAAGAACTCATCTCTAAATTAGTCTCTAATTAAAAAATTGGTTTCTAAATTGGTCTATGAACGTATTTTTTGGTCAAAAATTGGTCACTATTTGATAGTTTTCTTGTAGTGTATGATAGACTTCGCGAGTGACTCTGATATAATCTTAAGAAACGAACTTTAAGACTAACTCAATCTTACAAAACCGGATCATAAGATCATATTTATACTCATTTATATACGACAAATATATTTTATCTCTAGTCGACGTAGGATCTCTAAAAAGTCCTAAACAAGCTCATAAAATATTAAGAGAACATTTTCAACCCAAAATCTTTTTCTAATTATATATTTAATTATATACGGTTCATCTTTCTCATTTCCTAGCTTTCTAATTACTTATCTTAAATTTGTACCAAGTTTTAAATTAAGGATATAGGAACCTTGACAACCCTAGTTGAGGGCATATAGGATGTTGATGCAGTTGCAATGGAGGCACACAGAAAAGGTTGAAAACCTAAAAAACAAGTAGAGTGGATGAGTGGTATTTGAAAGTGTGTGTAAGTATAGGGTGTAGTGTGTATTTTGGAGGTTAATATTACTAAGTCAGTAATTCTTATGTAACCAAAAGAGGAAAGAGAAAAAAGAGGGACAATCCTTTTGGTGGTGTTGGTGCTTTAGACGATGTGTAGTAATCTTTTGGTACATTTTATATATAGATATATGAAGAGGCTATATGTAGCCATACCTTCCAGAGTGTTAAATGTTGCTTTAAAAGAAAAATATATAATCCATAAATACACATGCAGAAACCTTCTCCCTGTGAGTATGTGAGTGAGAATAGATCCATGACCATGAAGCTTCCCTTTCCCAAGGATTAAAAAAAGGGTGGCGCCACAACCTTTATTGGTTGCAGAGAAATTTTATGCACCTGCAAGTTGGCAAGAAAGCTCCCTTACTCCACTAGTGTAGTTAGTACTCAGAGAGAGAGAGAGAGAGAAGGAAAGAAGAAAAGCTAATAAAGCCTAAAGGGTAGGAAGAATACAACGCACTTCCATGCGTGCACATATCGAGGAAGCTTCTATCTTTATGTGAGTCTTAACATTTAAAGCTGAAAGATGATGCATCACCAATTGTAACCCCACCTTCATTTTTTTTTTAACATTTTTTTTGTCACTACAATATTTTTTTGAAGCAATTATTGTTTTAAAATCAGTTAAGAATTAAAGTATGACTTCAAAACCTCACATTGAATAAAATTAAAAAATTGAGTAACATATTAAAAAAAAGTTAGATATTATTATTTTTTTCAATCTATATGTTTTGTTCCTAAACTCAATTCATACACATTGTTGTCTCAACACTTTTGTAAAATATAACTCCTAACAAACAACGGGTAAATGATATATAATATTCTACTTTGAAATATATTTTTTATCCTCAAACTACTTTTAGATATTGTGTTTTATTCTTAAACTAAACTTATACATATTTTAACCCAACATTTATAAAAATGGTGTAAAACTTCCTACCCCAACAAATCATCGGTAAACATTCTATTGAAGAGTTCTATTTATCATATGAAATACTCAATGTACCGTTTATTAGTAAGGATTACATTGCTTTTATAAGTACGAGAACAAAATATCTATAAATTTTGTTTACAAATCAAATAATAGTTTAAGGATAAAAAATACATTTAACTCTAAAAAAAAAAAAACTCATCAGCCCTAAGTTTTAAAATTTTGATGTTGAAAATGATATCAAAACTTCTTATACAAACATGCATAGTTAGTGATCTATCATTAGTTTTTAAACATGTATTATATATATCATTCACAATGGATATTACTATTATTTGAAATGGTTTGGGACACAAGTGTAATGTAACTGACACAGTGTTTTCTTTGTAATAAGGTAGTTGAGCAGTCAAGGGTGCACGTTCTTCCATGCACATGTAAATCATTAGCAGTTCAATTGAAGCACTTTGTGTTCAGTTTACTATCCCATTCACAGCTTTGGGTCTCGTAAAAAATTCCCTATCCCTCTCTAACAAAGTAATAAAGCACAGAAGCTTCTTTTGTCCCCACACCTCTTCCCTTCAACCTCACCAACACTCAATACTTTCCAAGAAAACCACTCTTTATTTTTTAGTGGAAAACGAAACCAAACACACATTATTATCTTGCCCTAGCTAGATCTACCAAACCTTAGTTTTTCAAATGCTTTGTCTCACCCCAAACATTGTTCAGCTTATATATTCAATTGAAAATCATATATCTTGTGGGAATTTAAATGTAAATATTGATGTATATATATATTATATATGCTTTAGTGAAAAGCAAAAGGAAGAAGACAAGGAAACAACTTTTGATTAAGTGCATTGATTATCTTAATCATTTGCTTCAAGATTTTCTTTTCCTCGGCTTATATTTTTTTTCCCCTTTTTATCCTCACTCTTCTTTCGGTCAAGTTGGCTTTTTAAGTTTCTTCATTTTTCAAGTACGGTCCAACGTGACTTCATTTTTAGGGACCAGAAACCTTAATACATGCATGCTAAGTACATTTGTCAAATTAAGAAAGGAATTTGGAGAAAGCTTGCTCCGAGATTGTTGTTTCCTGTTCAGTGTGATGTGAATAGATTAATTAATTAATTAATTCCAATGCTGATTACTATTGCCTTTATATGCCTTTACTTTGTTCTCAAGCAATGTAGGGCTTTTCTCCCAAGGAGGTAAAACCAGGAAGAAGCGTCAATTCCAGCATACTTGGAAAGTTTAAGAAACCTTGTCAGGTTAAGACAATTCGACAACATTAATGCACTGAACATGTTTTCGAAGACTAGAGATCCATTGAAAAATTGACCATGTATATATTACTTTATGTGATGATAGCAAATGTTATCACTATAACATGTTTTCTCATCCATGATCTCGTAAGTCTCGGATGACAAAACATGAACGTATGTATAACTCATATGAAGTAAATTTTGATTTCAATTTTTTTTTCGACTCTAATATAATTTGGTAATTGTACTTGTGAGAAGGCACAGCTGAGTGTGACCCCTTACAAATGATAAAGTTTAATTTTGTTCGCCATTTTATTTAGCACTTCTATCTCCTAGAATCGTAGACCAAATTAAGTAACCTTTTTTTGAAAAAAAAAAAAAAGTCTTACTACATGAAAAACTTTTATAAAATAAGTGATTGTCATACAGAAATAATTTAGAACTAAACATCTAATATATGATAATTAGAAAAAATATTATTACTTACGGTTAATTAATTAAAAAAACAATTAATAAAAATAATGACTAACATTAATTAGTTAGTCATTAAGTAAATTTTAATAAGAATGTGTTTAGAGAAATTTCTTCACAAAAAGACTTAGGAAAGAAAAATAAGAAGAAATTTCTCTATTAGGAGATAAAATTTTCTACATAACTTCTCTAGATTTTTATATTTAACATAAAGTAAACTTTAACTGATAGAAAATACTTACGAATTTTATAATTTTGTAAAAAATAATTATCCACGAAAAAATTACCTGCCAATTAAAATTCTTAGAAAAAATAGTAAAAAAAAGTCTTTTCTTACAATTTATTTTAACAAATTTGTAAGAAAGATCTCATGTAATATGAGAATTTTTAGTAATGTCTATAATAAAATTATATTTTCATATAAACCATTAAAGTAAATTTATTCAAATAATGGATTGAACTTCCATCACTTAATTATGGAAACAATAGTAAGTTTTGTTTTTCCATTTTATGTCAACGGGACAGAATACAATATAAACATATTACTTTGAAGTGCTGCAATATGTATAGTAAACATTCACTTAAGTCTGCATTTTGATCTTGAAAATTTAATGCGGACTTATGAAATTTTAACAGTCATATTACAAGATGAAATATTATGGGTTATATAATTACAGTCTGGAATATTATGGGTGTTGTTGGAAATTTGTAAGGATTGTGGAAATATGAGATATATAATATATATATATATATATATATATATATATATATATATGTAACAAAATATAAAATATAAGTAGTTGGTCTACACAAAGTTGAAGTTGACCAATGCAATATTATCTTCAAATCATTAAAAAGTGTCAACCTGATGTCAATGTGAGTGAGTTAAAAGATTTCCCTTATCTATCATTAGTTAAATCAAGCTAAGGGGTGCTCTTTACCCTTCGTCGCATTTTACAAAATGCTTAATCGAGTGAATGAATTGAAAATAGTCGTCAAATGACTTTATGTGATTTTTTTCTAAAAATAAAGTCACAAAATTATTAATCCGATAATTTTTCCTTTCGAAATGCGGATTTATAAGGGATGCAGACTTAAATGAGTGCGGACTTAAGCGAATGTCTACTGTATATATAATTATAAAAACATTTTTTTCTCGATGGAAATATATATATATATATATATATATATATATATTTATAATAAAGTATTTAGGATGTTTTAATAATTTTACATAATATGTATATACATAAATCTCCTCTCTATGAGATCCACTAAGTTCACCAAGGGTTTAATCATTCCCACAATCAATTTTTTCTTTAAAATATAGTTCACAACTCAAGCAAACTCCTTGATCATTTAGCCTTTTCATTGAAAACCAAGAAGAAAGGTTCTTTGACAATAATGGTTCATGGGTTGTGCTTGACCGAAGCCTAAGTCTGACGAAAAATGATGTGGAGATGATGAACATATTGACAAAATTTTCTACTTGGATACTTGTTTATGCAAATGAAAATGAGGATTTTGATCCTTGATGTAAAGAACTGAGAGAATTTTGGTGAGTGGAAGTTGAGAGAGTGAACAAAGTGAGTGGGGAGTAGTGGGGTTTAAAGAGGTGAATGACAATTTATATATCTTCCAGTTTTAAAAATTTAAACTCTGCCTCTATAAATCCAGCGTTTTGTGGCTGAGCACCAAAATTTGGGGCTCAAGCCAAAAACAGTTAAAAACTCTGTTTTAACCACTTTGTTTTCTTTCTTCTTAATATACCAACCAATAAATCCTAAGACTATATTCATCCTAATTCTATCAATTGAAAAAAAAAATTATGCACATATAAACAACTTGGGGTGCCTCCGAAGAGTGCTTGTTTAATGTCTTTTAGCTCAATGCCTTTTTTTCATTTAATCCTTGAATTCTATGAATGTGGCGCTTCTTTTAAAGCTCCACCATGATAAATCTTCAATCTTTGTCCATTCACGGTCCAACTTTTATTGGTTCTAGGATCTTCTATCTCTATGGCTCCATATGGTCTAACATCTTTGACAAAGAAAGGTCCTGACCACTTTGATCTAAGCTTTCATAGAAAAAGAATAAGCCTTGAATTGAACAACATAATTGGTTGCCCCTTTCTGAATTCTCTTTTCTAAATCTTCCCATTATGATACTTTTTTACTTTACTTTTGTAAATCTTACAAGATTTATAGGCTTGCAACCTTGTTTTTCCAATTCGTGCATCTACAATATCCTTCTATCTCTGGTAAATTTTAAATCAAAATTGAGGGTCTTTAGAGTCCATAATGCTTTGTGATCAAGCTCTACTGGTAGGTGACATGCATCCAATAGATTAACTGAAATGGAGTGAGTCTAATTAGGGTTTTGAAAGCTATTCTATAAGCCCATATTGTTTCATCCAATTTGACAGACAAATATTTACATGAATTGGCTACTGTCTTCTCCAGAATTCTTTTTAATTCCCTATTGGAAACCTCAGCTTGTCCATTGGTTTGAGGGTGATAGGTTGTTGCTACTTTATGCTTCACGTGATAGTGTTCCAACATCCTCTTAACCTGTGAATTAGAGAAGTGAATTCGTCCATCACTTATGAGAACTCTAGGTGTTCCAAATCTACAAAATATGTTCCTTTTTAGGAACTTGATCACTATTTTTGAATCAACCTTTGGAGCAGTTGTGGCTTCAACCTATTTTGACACATAGTCCACAACAACTTAGATGTACTCATGATTATTGGACATGGGTAGTGGTCGAACAAAGTCTATCCTCCAACAGTAAAAAAATTCCACTTCTAGCATACTTTTGCAGGGGTAATTCATTTGTTTTCGTTATAGGACCACTTCTTTGACGCTTGTCAAACTTTCTGCAATTTTCATGGGCATCTTTGGAAATGGTAGGCCAATAAAATTCTTGCAGTAGAAGTATCCACCTAATCAGTGTAACACCCTATATTATATGTTAATTATATTTAACTTTCTTGTTTAAATATCTAGTATGAAGTAATTTTATGGTTTCATAGGTAAATTGATACATTATGAGGAAGGACTTTGTACAAAGTAAATGATGCCCTTTTTTGGGTGTCAGCTACTTCCTATTTTGGACTTGCCTAAGTAAAATTGTGATTAATGCTTCATTAATCGTGTGATTAGACTGAAAATTTTACAGAGCATTCTTAAAACATAGTTCTTTAATATGCCTGGTGGGATTTTAAATTGGAGGTGTATGCAAGGAGCAGTAACTCCCGCACTTTAGTGTAAAAGTTAGGTCTCCACTTGTTGTCCATTTCTGAGTTACCTTGGTAAGTATTTTATTACTGCTTAGGATGAAAATTTTTATATAGAGTTCTTAACACATAGTAATTAAGTTTGACCATTTGGATTTTGATTTAGAGGTTTATGGTTAGAGAAATAGTTTTATTGTTTGAACTAGCGTCACTTACGTCCTATTTTGAGTTATTTTAGTAAATATTCGATTCTAGTTTCATTAACCGTTTGGTCGAGCTAAATTGTGTTCAAGGTGTTCTTGAGAAATAGCGCTTTAGTTTCACCATTGGGATTTGCAAATGGAGGCGTGTGGTAAGAGATATGAATTTTACACTTTGGAGTAAAAACAAGTCTTCTAGAAAGTCAAGAAGTCTTCTTGCAATTACCATGAAGTTTCTTATAATGGGAATTTAGACCAAGCTTCTCTATATGGTCAAAATAAATTTACCTTCACGAAGGAATCTCATAAATCTACCATCAATTCATCATTATCCCTTTGGCCAAGATTTTTCCTATAAATAGGACTTCATTTTTCCACATCTTCTTCACAAAAAATCCTACAAATTAGAGAAAGAGAAATCTAAACTCTTGTGAGACAATTGAAGTAGGAGAGGAAATCCAACACCTTGAGGTCTTAATTTCTATCTTAGAGTATAATTAGCATCACCTATCTCAAATCTCAAAGTCTTTATCTTAGCAAGTTTTTTTTTTTTTGAAGTATATAATCTGTCTTCTTGATTCTGAAATTTTCATACATTATCTTAAAATTCTATGTTGAGAAATGGATTCCTTGGGTATGAAAACCTGGGGATAGGTTCAAAAATCATCTTATTTGAAGTTTTACACAAAAAGTTATAAATAAAACAAGTGTGTTATTTTACTTATAAGATTTTATACGAAAATTATGTTTTAATTATGATTACTATTTTGATTAATTTTGTGTAAAGTGACTGTGAAAGAATGATTTATGCTTGGTTGTTGATTTTAAACTCTTTTTAATTTGGTTGTTTTGACTACTTTGAAAATTATGAAAGATAATAAACGTTGTTGTTATCTTGCAAAATTTGTGAAAGTCTCAAGAATTATAAAGATAATGTGAAAGGATGATTATAAATCAAAGTACAAAAATAAAGAATAAGAAAGACTGTATGGATAGTACAAAGATACACTAGGTATAAAGTCTAGAGAAAGGTCTGGTAGACCTAGGAGAATGGAGGGTGGTAATATAGATACCATGGATTGACGTACACAATTAGTCGAGTATTAAAAAATTCACAAGCCTCGCAATCTATTCTTGATCGTCCTCTTGACTATACTGTAAGACCAGGAAGGTGGAATAACATACATGTTGTATCTGTGAGAACGTTTATGCTGCTAGCACTATCCATATTGGCATACGACCATTATGATTCGGAAAAGTCTAATGGCAGTGTTTGGAACCTAAAGTATATAAAGAAAGGATATGAGATGAATATACTAATAAGTTGAAACTTAGAATTATACGAATATGATTATTAAAAGATTGATAATGAGGATTTTGATATTCTAGATTCAAAACATAATAAAATGATTATTTTATTGATTAACTTGATTTTGATATTTTTAGCATGGTTAGTTATGTTTTCATGATATTATGAAGATTTAAACTTTTGTAAATTTGTTTCATTGAACTACAATTTTATTCAAATAACCAAGTTTTGAAATGTTATGATGAAGTTTTGGAGTTAAGGGAAAGACTCACCCTCACTTTATTTTTTAGAGGAAGAAAATGGAGACCTAACATGATTGTCTAGCTTAACTTTTCATGTAACTCTAGGTTCTGTTAAAGCTACAACATATATAGTGTAACTTATTTGTAAAGTATTTCAAACTAAGAAGTATCTTTAGTTGGTTATAAAAGTATAAACAGACTTCTATTAAAAACACTATCAACACCCAATTTTGTCTGGGTTATACTGTTTTTTTTTATTTCTTTTTTTTCCTTCTTATCTTATTTTATTTTTATTTTGTTTTGTCATTTCATCTTAGTTTACTTTTATTTTATTTTTATTTCGTTTTATTCTTATTCTTATTCTTATTTTATTTTATTTACAATTTTCTTCATATTTATTTGTTACTTTTTATTATTTAAGACAAAAATAGAAAAAAAATTAAAAATAATAATAAGAGAGAGAAGATCGTAGAGATCAATGGAAAGCTAGTGTCTATGGTGGATTGGAGATAGGGTGGCTAAGTTGTAGGAATCAACCACCCTTTCCACTCTCGGACGGCTCAAGAAATACAGGGGATCAGGGACTTTAAGTTGGATTTTTATTGGCCTCTACCCGGGGAATTCATGATGAACCATACATATGGAGGGGAATCAAATTGAAAAACAAACACAAGGAAACATTACTACAAAAAGAGAGTCTAAATACACATTTTAGGAGGATTTTTTTTATTACAAGAGAAAGGAGAAAACAGCTCGAGCAAGGAACCAAAGACTTGAATAAAACTCAAGACCGCTAGCACAAAGAGAGCTCCGAGAGAAACCCAAATACATCCTTCTCTCAACCACCAATCATCATACACAAATCACAAAACGAAAACATCTCCATCACTAGTGAGTCGTCTGGTGCCTTCACCTTCACCTCACACATGCAAAAAAAAAAACAACAGATACCCAAACGGCACCAATCAAACTGTGGTGGTCTTGGTCGCGACAGCCACAAGGTTTCGTGTTTAAGTGAGCCACTTCGACGCAAGAAGAGAAAGGGGGAAATCCGTGGCAACTGGCATCTCCAGTAGTGTTCTCTGCAAGCGGCAATGGCATCGTGGCAGCAGTCCAGGTCGCGGCGGCCAGAAGGTTGGTTGTGGTGGTACTTGCAGATCCAATCACGGTGGCTTGCATGGTGGTGATGAGCGACAACGTGTATGACACCTTTCTCTCTCGCGGAAGAGGAGAGTCAAGGGTTGGAGATGAATGGGCACTGACGTGGATGTCGGCGACGGCTATAACCATTGACACAGTCTTCAGCAAGCAGGGCTTTGCGGCCGTGAAGGGAAGTGGTGTTGTCATGTGGTCACGCGAGGAAGAAGAAGCAAGAAAAGAGGCGATTCGAGAGTTGGGTTCTCGGTGGCGACACCTCCAGTTGTTGCTAGCGTCGACGGCGGCGTGTCTCGCCAGCCGTGGGATGTGCAGTGGCAACACCTAGCGCTTGAGATGTGGTGTGCGGAGATGAGGAGGAAGAAGCTGCCAGATAAAAGAGGAGTTTTAGTTTTAATTAGTTTTTTTTTTAAATTTGGATTTGTTTTCTTCGTGCTCCCCATCTTAATCTCTGCATCCCTGTTTTCACTTCATACATCTCCATATTTTGATAACTCGCACCCTCTATGTCTTTGTTTCTCATTTTTGAGCCTGAGTTTATGTATTACTCGCTGCACCCTCACATTTACTTCACGCACCCCACCTGCTTACTTCGTGCGCCTTCCATATGTGATAGTCTCGCACCCCTTATGTCTTTGTTTCTCATTTTTGGGCATATGTTTATGTATTACTCGCTGCACCCTCACATTTACTTCATGCACCCTACCTGCTTACTTCGTGCACCTCCCACATGTGATAGTTTCACACCCCCTATGTCTTTGTTTCTCATTTTTGGGTCTGTGTTTTATGTTTATTTCATGCACCTCACATATTACTCATGCACCCTACTATTGTTGTTTTTTTCACTTTTATCCTTTTTTGTTATACAATTTTTTTCTAAAAAAAAAGAGAAAATAAAAATATTTTGAATTATAAAAAATACAAAAATCTAAAATCTAAAAAATGAAAAATGTTCTCTTTTGCTTTATTGTGTCTGTCCGGTCGCCCGTACCGTGTGACACTCATTTTCAAAAATACCAAAAATAGTTTTCTTTCTCTTAGTGTTTGTCTGACTGCTTGCGTCGTATGACACATATTTTCAAGTAATTCAAAAACACCAAAAAATACAAAATTTTCAAAATATAAAAATATCAATATTTTCAAACAGAAAAGGTCAATTTTTTAAGAACTATGTTAGGTTCACTTGAAAAAAAATCGAATCATTTTCAGAAAAAAACTTTTTGAATATGTTTTCAGGAATTACGTAACCTTGATTTCTCACTTTAAATGAGAATACGCAAGACCAAGGTCAATCCTTGTCGGGCCCAAAACTCAAAAAAATATTTTTGTTTCTTTTTAGTATTATTTATCTTATTATTTTTGGGGAAAATTGATATTTTGAAAACCACATGACTTTGCATTTTTAATTAAAGGTACCACTTTCGGGCGGACGTTGTAGGGTGCTAACACTTTCCCTACGCGTAACCGACTCTCGGATCCAAAAATCTGGTTTTTCACAGACTTGGTTTATTTTTATGGTTTTCCATAGTTTTCCAGAAATAACTATGGTGGCAACTCCAAATCTCTTTCTAAACTCGTTTTCTTTTTTTGTTTGTCGTCCCGTCGCGATTCCGGTTGTGACAAACACCTATATGTATGTTAACATTTTATTCGCATAAATAGCATGTATGTTTAACAAATGATACATTCGACTGATGTATTTTTTTATTCTAGTATTTGTTAAAATAATACAAATTAATTTCCATTACATAAGTAAATAATACATTAGACAAGTAAAGAACATCTAGTAGCACCAATTTTTAGTTGGGGTGTCATAATCAGCCTAGTTTGGAGTCGGGTTTTCTGAGAAAGTATTTGATTGTTGCATGTTCAGTGAAAACTGTGATTATAAAACCAATGAGATAAGTTTTAAACTTTTCTAATCCAAAGGCAATGGCTAGAATCTCTTTTTTCTGTTGTTGCATAACTACTTTGAGCATCATTAAGCACTTTACTAACATAGTGAATGACATGAAATTGTTTATTCTTCATTTGTCCCAAGACAGCTCCAACAACATAATCACTTGCATCACACATCATTTCAAAGTTGAGATTCCAGTCTAGTGTAGTGATTATTTGTGCTAAGCTCAATTTGTTCTTGAGCGTAGCAAAGACTTCTTCACATTCTTCATCAAAATTAAATTTTGTATCCTTGATCAAGAGATTCCTTAGAGGTTTGGCAATGTTTGAAAAATCTTTGATGAACCTCCTATAGAATCTAGCACCCTTGATAAACTTCTGATTCCTTTAATATTGGTAGGTGGTGGAAGTTTTGCTATTAATTCCACCTTGGCTGGATCAACATCTATTCCTTTTTCTGAAATTTTGTGACCAAGGACAATTCCTTCTTTCACCATGAAATGACATTTTTCCCAATTTAAGACTAAATGTGTTTCGACACATATTCTCAATACCACATTGAGGTTTTCAAGGCAATCACCAAAGGATCAACAAAAGATAAGAAATCATCCATGAATACCTCAATGTTTTTCTAAATTTAATATGAGAAGATAGATAGCATACACCTTCAGAAAGTTGTTGGAGCATTGCACAAGCCAAATGACATTTTTCTGTATGCAAAGATTCCAAATGGACAAGTAAATGTTGTTTTCTCCTAGTCCAATAGATCCACTATGATTTGATTATAGTTTGAGTGTCCATCTAAGAAGCAATAAAATGTTTGTCCAACAAGTCTCTCCAACATTCGATCTACAAATAAAAGTGGGAAGTGATCTTTTCTAGTGGCTTGGTTCAATTTCCTATAGTTAGTGCACATTCTCCATACTATCATTGTCCTTGTGGGAATAAGTTCAATATTCTCATTTTGGATCACTGTCATCCCACATTTCTTAGGAATAACTTACACAGGGTTTATCCAAACACTATATGATATTGGATATATCATTCCAGCTTTAAGTAATTTTATCACTTCCTTTCTTACCACTTCCTTCATAATGGGGTTGAGACATCTTAGGGGTTGAGCCATAGGTTTGTACTCTTCCTTCATCAAGATTTTGTGCATACAATACGATGGACTAATACTTTTCAAGTTAGATAAGGTCCAGCCTATTGCACCCTTGTTGGCCTTCAACACTTCCACTAACTTTCTTTCTTCTTCACTTGTGATTTTATTGCTCAGAATCACTGGTTGGTCACTATCTTTAAACCCTAAACCCTAAACCCTAAAACATATTTAAGATGGCATGGAAGCTACTTTAACTCCAATTTTGGCTGCTGCTCTTGTTTTTCATTTTTGGGCTTAAGCTCCAATATTGGGGTTGCGAAAAAGGAAACTTCTTTGGTTTGATTTAGATCCTTTAGCACTTTTGAACTCCCTCCTCTTGCTTAACAATCCATCCTTCTAATTGAATTTTTAAAACTTTTTCAAAGGGGTCTACTATTGCAGCTTGCTTTTTAAATTCGAAGCACACTTCATCAAGTGAATATCCATTCTAAAGCAATCCTTCTCGTCATTAGGATGTTTTATTGCTTCAAACACATTAAATATGACCTCCTCATCCTGGACTCTCACTTTCAATTTGCCATTGTCAACATTAATGATGACTTTAACTATTATCATGAAGGGCTTTCCTAGGATGAGAGGTACTTCTGAATCATCCTCCATATCCACAACCACAAAATCTACTGGAAACACTAGTGCACTTTGGACTTTCTAACTCGGGCTTTATGCCTTGGTTATAGCAGAAACGAGACAAATAAATAAGCGGTGGCAGTTTTGTAATTTATGCAATGCTATATGTCTCGGTTATCAATTGACTCGAGGCAGAAACCTATCTTATGTCTCGGTTCTGAGGCACACAAGGCCTAAAGCCTCTTCAAATTTTGTCCCCCTCTCCGCACTTGGAATTTTTGAATTTAAAACAAAAGCTTTATGCCTCGGTTTTTACTGACCCGAGGCAGTAAAGTCAGTTTATGCCTCGATTTTTACTCACCAGAGGCAGTAAAGTGGCCTACTAAATATTTTTTTCTTTTTTTGGACTCTATGGCCTCGAGTGTTGGGATTCGAGGCAGAATATGTTGATGTTGATATGCTTCGGTTTTCAAATGAACCAAGGCAGAATGTGGGTTAAATATCCTTAAATCAATAAACATATCCATCTTTTTCCTTGTGCACGAAAACAATCTTTAGTGCGCGAAATCTCATCTTCTTTGTTTAGTCCCGTGACCCACCATCGTAGATCCACCGTCGTGCCTGCCTTCTCTGGCTGCTGCCGGCGTTGTGCCTCCTCCGACGAGAACAACAGCTGCGCCACCTTTGTCCGCACATTGGGGTATTTTTTGCATTTTCATTTTGCGATTTGAATCCATTTTGTTGGGTGCTTTTCCTGTAAGGTTGGGGTTTGTCTTGTTGTGTTTCCTCACATTTTGGTGTAGGTGAACTGTGAATAGTGGTTGATTGAATGGTTGTTGGCACAAGATTTTGGATGCGCGAGGTGGTGGGTAAATACTCGCGTTTTTCAGCTATAGGCTGACGACGATGACCATGGTGATGTTTTGCGAACTGGTTTCCGTTGATGGTGGTTGAAACGCAAGGAGATCTGTGAATGGTGATGGAGGCGTTTTCCAGTGAGGCTCACATATTGTGCTTGCTCATGTTCTTGCAGGTTTCATCCATTTCTGAATTTCTTTTTAATTTTTAACGCATTTTATGCCTTAGTTGGTATCAGAATCGAGGCAGTAATGATGAGATATGCCTCGGGTAAGAACCGATGCAGAAAGGTGAACCTTTTTTACCTCGACTAGATATGCCTCGGGTCTTAAACCATGGCTAAATGACCAAAATAACCGCGGCAGAAACCCTTTCCTGCATTGGTGAAAGTAGAATCTATCTACCTTGACCAGTGATAATGTTGTCGTGAAGCGATCAAATTACCACTACTTAACTATAACAACTTTAGTATTGCCAAGTTAGTAGTGAACAAATTAGATAGGGTTAAGCTAATCCTGAGTCGTCTCCCAATGACTACGAAATTGATTTCAAATATTTGAGTTTTATAATAATCTATCCTAATGCAATTAAAACTAGTAAATATGAAGAGATGAGGTTTTGATATGCAAAGAATAAATGACATGTAAATAAAAGGTTGTAAACACAATAATAGTAAATAGGTCAATTCCACTACTTTTTCAAAATAGGTTCATCATCAGTTTCCTAGAGATTATAGTTATTGATTTCTTGTCTAAGATTTCAAATTAATCAATGTAACTTCTCAATTAATTTGTTGACGTCCTTACTTTTAACCAAAGTAACTTCTTAATCAAAAACAAGAACTTTATAGATTAGTCGTAGAAAATTTAACCAAAGTAAATTCTCAATTAAATGTTACTATGCCTAATCATTTCTATTCTTTTACCCCTTATATGTAATAAAAAGCTAATTAATCAAAGTAACTTATTGATTAATTCTAGTCTAAGTTTTCACCTTTAATCAAAGTAACTTCTCAATTATTAGCAAAAACTCATTCAATCATATGAAAGTTTCCAAAATTAACCAAAGTAACTTCTCAATTAAAATTTAAAAACCCTTCGACTCATATGATTGTTATGTTATATAGATTTAAAAATCATTACTTTTACTAGATTAAGAACCAAAAGACATAGATGAAAATAAATCTCAACAAGAATCAAATGAACAAACACATTAATTCATCTAACCAGTGGCGGATCTTGACTAAAAATGTTGGAGGGCCAAAGTAATATAATTTTGAGATCATTATATTTCATCATTAGTATAATGCTTCAAAAAATGGCTTATCTATTAAATAATTTGATCATTCGTATATTGTTTCAAAATATGTGAAGAAGTATAATCTATCTTGTTTTCATCAATAGTTTTTTTTGTTATCACTTTTTAATAATGAATTCATTCTTTCATTCTTTATCAATATACTTTTTTGTATATAATATTAAAAAATAATTTATCATAATTTAATAAAAAATTGAGGCACATAATTATTGAAAAAAATATATTATAGTTAAGTCACAATTAAAAATTAATTATAAAAAAATACATGATACATTTTTTTTCTATATTCATAAAAAATAATAGACAAAAAGCTAATGAGATAAAAAAATGTTTTCATTATCAAGTGAGACAAGAGACAAGAAAAGAAGAGGATAAATGAGAAATGAAAGCAAAAATAATGAGTTTTTGTCTAACTTTTTTTTCTTAAAAAACAAAAAGAAAATATAGGAGAGTGAGAGATTATTACAATTTATGAAAAAATAAAAAGACAATAAGAAGGAAAATAAAAATTATCTTAATAAATATTTGGTTTAAGTGCTCTTTTGATTTATGTTTCCATTTAAAAATATTAAGGTGGCCCTCCAAATCTTTTTAGTCTCAATTTAGTCATGATTTTTTGAAAAACTAATGCAATTTGGTCTTTTAAATTTATTGAAACATGTCGATGCTTCTTTCATTAAAATTGAAACTCTTAATATGAATTATTTGTTTTGTTGATGTGATTAATATAATCCTAGTGTCAATTTTTTGACAAAAACAGAAAACAAAAGAGAAATTAAACCTAAATATTTTTATTTTTTATTATCTATTAACATTAAATATTGTGCTTTATAAAAGATATAAAAAAATACACAATTTAATTTTCATCAATTTTTAAAATATATTACCTATAATTTAAAAAAATCAATAAATTTTTAATATTATATATATATATATATATATATAATTAAAAAAATTTCAAAATGTTGGGAGGAGGGGCATGGCCCCTCTGTGCCCCCAATAAACATCCGCCCCTGCATCTAACTTTAGAATCCAGTGAAATCAACCTTAAAAGCTTAGTTGTCTATAGATTGGATGAAATACATGATAAATAATGAATGAGAGAAAAAATAAAAAGGATGAAAAAATGAGAGATGTGGTGGATGGTAGCTGCCAAAATCAAAGAGCTGCTAAGTGTCTATCTTTTACTCCCTTGGGTCTCTTAATATTGACCTTGATTGGACTTGAATCTTAATATTTTCTGTTGTTAAAATGTTTTATCTTTTGATATAAAATCTCTCAAATAATTAACAGATTTTATCGGTTATTAAAATATTTAAAAGATTTTCTCTATTGATAATAATTTGAGGTATACCAAAAATAATTTAATTAATTATTCAACAACTTAATTTTTGTCAAATTATCAATCTACCATTATTGTTTGATTATTTAACTTTGATTGGAATTTTTCCAGAATTGACTAGTTTGACCAGTTTTAGCCATTATCTATCTAAAGGCTGCCACGTGGCAGAGATCTCTCTTTACCTAACGATGGTTTCTGCCGAGTGGTGCTTGCTGCATTTGGGTTGAACGACGTTGGCTGCGGAGGCTTCGTGGGTGGCGCGACTTTGACGTGTGTGGTGCTGTTTCACGGCTTTGGTTCTTGTTTTCTGGCTTTGATCTACATCTGGCGGTGAAGATGGTGGAACTCGTGGAATCGTTGAAGCGACCAAGCAGTGGTCTCATTCTCGCGTTGGTGCAGACTGGTTCGCTCGAAGGTTGCGCGAGTTGGATCTCCAACATTAAAGAACACACAAATCTAGTTCGCGCAAGATTTGCTTCTATCAGATTTGCGTTTTGTTGGGGGCAGCGTTAATCTGATTTCGTCCCTGGTTCAACGTGATTCAGAACCTCTCACGTTTTTTCGGCTTTACGATTTTCTGCAAGCTTCAATAGTGCAGATCTGTGTTGCTGGTGCTTGCGGTGCTGCTCATTTATGCGTCACGGTGGTTATGCTTATGAAGATGTGGTGCGAGGTTAAACGCTACAGTGGAGAAGATGCCTTGCGTGTGCTGCCATGGAGGTTTCACGATTGCTGCTGTCATGGTGGTGGTGCTCAAACGACGCCTGTACAGATCTGCATCGTGGACGTGGGCGGTGTTGCTCCGACGACTATGGCTGCACGGAGAAGAAGATGGTGGCTAGGGTTTGCATGATAGTGAGAATGGAGAAGGTGGATGATGTGGCATGTTCTAATTGGCCAATTTTGATAATGTTGGATAGTGTCACGTGGTGGCATATGGCTGACCATATTTGAAAGGTGAAGATTGTCACATGGCATGATCTAATTGAATTGGGTTAAAGTAGTAGGAGGGCTGTAACTTAGTAAAAAATAGGGGTGCGGAACATGTTTTTGGGTGGTCTACCTAAAGGAGTGTGTAAAATAAAAACTGTGAGTACATTTAACTCTTGAATTATTTCTTTCCAGAATTTACTAATTTTAGACTTAACTTGTAACTCAGAACATTTTTAAATTCACACTTTTAATGACCCAAATTAAATTTTAGCCGCATTAAGGTTAGAATATCCAATAATATTTTATGTAACTAAAATAACTTTTTATGTCATTTTTATCATACGAGCTAAATAAATCCAATAATCACAAATTCAAATTAAATTAACCCTTAATTGCAAAAATTCAATTAAATACCCAAAATTAAACATTAAATGAGGAAAAATATATGAACTCATCAAGTAGCAAGTCTTCTACTATTTCGTATGAATATTTGATTGATCTATGAGCCAATTGAAGTGTCATTCTGGTTGGCTGAACCTCTACATCTCCAATTCTATTTAGCATGGACAAAGATAGAGCTGTCAAAATGGGTTGCAATCTGCGAGCCAACCCGGCTCACCAGGGGTTCGGGCCGGGTTGGGTAGAAATTTTTTTACAAATTTCAATACGGGTTGATTTTTGACCCGGCTCATCTAGAACCTGACTCATCTGAGTTGAACCTGTGGTGAGCTGGGTTGGCTCACCAACTTGCAAATAAAAGGGTCATACAAGTGATTTTTATTAAGTTGGACTTTACATTTGAGTTATGTTAGGTTGTTTTTTTTTAGCCAACACATAAATAATTTGTATTTTTTTATTTTGGTTTGTATTTGGATTACAATTTAGTTTATTTAGATTTTAATTAGAATTACAATTTAGTTTTGACTGAAAAAAATTATATATTTTTTAATTAAATGGACCCGTGAGCCAACCCGTTTAATCCGCTAACCCGTGGTGGGCCCGGCCGGGTTTGAATTTTTCTGGCTCGATAAAATGTGAGTCGGGTTGGATTGGCTCACTAAATCATCAACTCATGGTGGGTCGAGCCGAGTCAGGTCGGGTTACCCATTTTGACAACTCTAGATAAAGACATTAAATTGATACTTGCTCCAAGGTCTAGCAATGCCTTGCCCAATGTTAAGTTGCTAATAGTTATTGGCAACATGAAACTTCCTGGTCACTAGATTTTTTAGGCATGAACTTTTGAATAATGGCACTACAACCAACTTCCAATTCTATAGTCTCCTTCTCTTGGATTCTGTTTTTCTTTGTGAGAAGATCCTTCATGAATTTGGCATATCTATGAATTTGCTCCATTGCCTCTATGAAAGGTATATTGATATGTAACCTTTTGATCATATCTAAGAATCTCTTGAATTGCCTTTCCTTCCTTTCTCTGTTGTCCATTGGGGTAAGGAAAACTTGTCACAGGGGGTTTTCTATCTCAACATCTTTCTTTCTTCTTCCTCTTCTCTCCCCCTCTTTCTTTTCCTTTTCTTTTTCATTTTCTATTTTTTTATCTACTCTAGTATTTACATCTAATACATATTTTTCTACATTTTTTCATAACCTTCATTGCTCATCTCTATTTTTTCGCTCAATTCCATTTCCTCCTTATTTTGATTCAGACTTATTCTTTCCCCTTTTTATTTTTCATTTTCTCCACTCAAGTGGTCTCCAATTCCCTTTCCTATCACAATACCTTGCCTAGTTGTGATAGACTTGCAATGCTCCTTACGATTTATGTGAGTGTTGGCTAAAAATTGGCTTTCTTGTTGATCAACATGTTGCTTTGCTATTTGGCCAACTTGCACTTCCAGATTTATGATGGATATTTTTGTGTTCTTTTGAGTGGTTGTTGTAACTTGAATGAATTAGGCCAGAGCATACTCATATTTGTTCAATCTATCTTGTTGGAATGGTTGTCTATTTTGATAATGTACTTACTGATTGTGCCTTTGTTGATTTTTGTAACACCCTAAGCGGACATCACTTAGTACATTAAAATATAATTAAAATAAAACATTGATAACATTTTCAACATGGAAAAAATTCAAATATTTAAAGACTGTCAAAAACAAAACCAATTATTCGCAATAATCTATTATAAGTTCGAAATCTAAAACCAACTTAAAATAAAAGTATTAAAAATATAGTTCTTTCAAAACCCCAAGCTAGCCTGCATCTTCGCATGTTATAGGATGTACATGCTTCGACTACTAGGAATCAAATAGGAATGGTTTTCGATTGACTTTCTTCACAGAATACTGTGTATAGGTCAATGTATCCGCGTGTGTATACCATCTCTCTGGAAATTTTGTATATGGGTTCATCATGAGGGATCATGGTCTCGATAGGCAGTTATAACTTCTGGTATGTTGCCCAGTAGAGAATGTCTACAGAGCTTCCTTGATCCACTAATACTTTTTTAACAACGAAGTTCTCGAGCTCTATAGTTATAACCATTGGGTCATCTTGCTCCTGGTCTACGTCTTGGAAATCTGCATCTGTGAACGTGATGGGAGGCATCCTCTGGTGTCTATGTGTGCGGGTTACCGCATCGACAGATTGAATGCTTCTAAGGTGCCTTTTTCTAGCTGACACGGTTGCTTCTCTTACCGCAAAGCCGCTTGACATAGTGTTTACAGTGTCGCACAACAAGGGTCAATTAGACGGGTTGATATCAGTCTGTGCCGGAGGATGTTCTCTCTGTTTGTCTTTTCTGCCACTTTGATCTCGTTGGTGGCCTGCGTCTATATTACGGTTATACATTGGCCGAGAGCTGCTTTCTCCTTATCTTTTTACAAACTGTTTGAGGTGCCCAAATCGTATTAGCTCTTCAATCTTATCTTGCAACACATTAGATTTGTCTGTTGTGTGCCCATTATTGTGGTGGTACTTGCAATATTTGATCATATCAATGGTTGGCGGGTTAAGAGTTTTGCGAGGGGGGAATGAGGTCTGTTTGTAGGGTTTCATTGAGGATATGTGAGCGTGAGGGCGCTTAGGGGCACGTGCTGCAAATATCATGGTGGCCTAGGTTCTCTGGGCCTAGGATTCCCTCTTTGGAACACTTTTTCTGTTTTTCTTTCAACAGGTTGTAGGTCAATGCAAAACTTCGTTCGCAATATCTTCATTTCTTCCATACGTATGTAATTTGCCGCTCGTAGCTTAAGTTCATGCATGATGACAAGAGGTCGAAGGTAGATGTTATTTGCGAATGGTCCAGGTTTAAGGGCTAAGGCCATGCACTAGAGGATCACATCTTGTGTTAGGTTTTTGACTCGGAGGGTCACCTTGCTAAACCGGTCGATAAAGGTCCTTAACGTCTCGTCTCTTTCTTACTTGACGTTGTGGAGGGACAACAGGGTGGTCTAATAAGGACGACTACCTGAAACTAGGTAGTGAAGATATTGGATAGGGTGTTGAAACAATCTATAGAGTATGGGAGAGGGATGTAAACCATTCCATGGCTGGCCCTTTAAGGGTGGTGGGGAAGGCCTTGCACATAATGGCATCTTCACTTGTATACAAGCCGACATGAGTGACATATATCTTGATGTGAAGGCTTCTCGTTGCTAGGGAGTGTAAGACCCGTGGAATTTAATTAAATAAATAAATAATAAATGCGGGTAGTGAGAGCCTTTATGTCATTTAATTTTGACTTGTATAATGTGGAAAAGTATTAGCTCAAATGGTTGAGAGTACTTATTTGTGTGAAAGGACTTGGGTTCGAGTCTTATGTATGTCAATTGTGTGTTATTTAATTTATTATTATTTTTGATAATATACTTGATCATGTTAAGTGACAATATAATCATAGGATTATATGAATTATCACGAAACATGAATTTGTTGAATGGTTATGCATTGACTTAACTTTGGCAAGGTATGGGTTCGAACCTTGGTGAACCTAAACTAAACATTCTTTTTGCCAAACTTCCCTTTGGCATGAATGTGAAGGGACATGAAAACATCAAGAGGGACTTGGAATTCTCAAGATTTTTGCAAGGAAACTAGGTTAGAGGAGTTGGACTCCGTTATTTTTATTCGTGTCATTAATTGTGTCCGATGTATGATGAATTGGATGTAAATATTCTGCCTATTTCGTGTGATTTTCGTGTTTCTCGACTTTCTCCAGAAACCACCTAGTGGGTGATGAACCACCATCAGGCGACACATCATTTTGGACTGGTTTTTGGGTTCCTGAAAAGGAACCGCCTGGCGACACATCCTTGGCCGCTAGGCGACACATGGCTGCAACCTAGATTCTGGGTTTTTGGTTGAAATACTTGGCGGTGATAAACACTCGTTAGGCGACGCGAGTCAGATTGACTCGATTTTGATGTTTTCTGTGTTCTGGGAGGATTCTGATCGAGGAGAAGTCTAGTTCTGATTGTTTCTGAATGGCTAGACGTCATATATCTTTGAAGTTCGTGGAATTGGAGGATAAATTGGATGAATTCTTATGAACCCCTTTTAGGGTTTAACAAATTGGGGGATTTATGACGACTGATGTTGGAATTGCGGGGATAAGCTGTGAAATTAACTTAGGTGGAAGAATAGGTACCATTGGTAGCATATTATTTGCGGAGGTTCGCAGGTGTAATGGAAATTCTAGAATTTTTCCTAGATTTCATGCACCGCCTGGCGGCACGGGACTTGCCGTTAGGCGCCAACGCAACATAATGCAACTCTGCGTGGCTGAGAGGATTTTAAGGATTTGGGGATTTTTCTGTGAGGAATTGGCTCAAGATGATGGAACATGGGGTCAATGGATCATAAGCATGTGAATTGAAACCACCTAAATTGTAGATAGGTTATGTTGGGTTAAGTATATGAGACTAAAAGAAAATAAGAGGTGTTGAGATACTAGTGTGATGCATAAATTGGTTTTATTAAAATACAGGATTATGACGTGCCTTGTTTGGATGCCATAGTAAATGCATGAGGTTAGTTGAGATAGGATTATAAGATGGGAATTTGGCTTTTATATGTACGTAAGCTATAAAAAGGGAGAAGTGAAGTCATGACTAGTAGAGACATATGTACTACTTAGGGTAAAAGATGGATCATACTAAATAGTATTATGATCAATAATGGCAGATTGTGAACTCCAAGTGTTGAACTTAAGGAAGTCTAAGAATGGGAATGCTTTACTTGGGGAACCTAAATGAACGTAGGTACATTAGTAGCTAGCCATATGCATAAGAAATAATGTAATCCACTTAGTGAAGTTCATAGTGGGTACTGGTATCTATTAAAATTGGGTCATTAGAGTTGGAGGACCTAAACCAGTAATCATCGCTGTACTAGTGCAGCGCTTGGTGGCAGAACGAGATCCGCCAAGCAATAGCTGCAGATCCAAGAAGAACTAGAGGGCATGGCACTTGGTGACGATGGTCGAATCACCAGGTGGTAACCGTAGGACAGTGGGCTACAGAGGCGCGTGGCGCCTGGTGGTACGTGTCCCCCACCAAGCGATCTGGAGCGTGTAGTGCCTAGTGTTAGAAAAAGATTACTCAAATAATACTAATAATAATAAAAATATAAAATAACATAATAATAATAATTATTAAACCAATAATAATACTAAGACAATATATAAAACAATGAATTTTAATCAGAGATCAACAATTATAATAACAATAATAAATAATAGATAAAAGGTAAGAAGTAGAAATATCCTGGGTTGAGGCACGCATAGCGCTATCCTTAGAGAGAAAACGCCCCTACTGCACAGGGCTAAACAAATACACACTCATATGTGTTTTAAATCATATGTGTTTCTCTCCCAAGATACAACAACTCGTCAGATCGATCGAGTGCAGCGAAGGATCTTCGAACCTTATGAACACCATTGTCTTAAAGATAATATAGAGAAGAAAAGAAGAATATTTCAGAGAAAACTGTAATGTTTGTTGTCTTTGTTGTTGTGTCTTTCCCCATGCACCTAGGTGGCATTTATAGGTAGAAAATGGAGACAAAGAAGTAAATAGTAATAAGAATATAGCCGTTAGTCATAAAAACCATTAACCCATAAATTAAAGGTCTATAAAAACTTCAGTAACAGTAAGTTTTTTATTTTAATTATTTATTTTTTTAAATTATATTAAAATATTTCTAACAACCCCCCACATAATTTAAAAAAATAAAATAAAACAAAATATATTATCTTTTAAAACAAAATATTGTAGTTCAGCGTAAGGAACCTTCCGGGTCTGACCCTTACACCTAGTGCTTATAAACTTCCACCCGAGAAAATGCAGAGACTTGATTGTCTTGAACTACATACCATGTGACCAGGTTTTAGTAAATAACACATACAATATCGGTGTTCATTATAGATTCTAGTCAGTGGGTGCACGTTACGGCCTTGCGCATGTATCTTGTTTCATGAGTGTCACTTAGAGACTTGCCCATGTCTCACAATGGCGGCCCCACCATCACACTCACTAGGTAAACCCTCAAAGGGTGGTTTGTGACTCACACCCCTACAATAATTGTCATTAGGTTTATTTAGAGGTATTTTATAAAATAATATATAAGCATAACAATGCATATACCTCAACCTAATTATTGCCACAATTTATAGTACACCTCACCATAGGAATGAGATATAAAATTTAATCAAATTATTTGGTGTACTTTAGTCAACAACAACTTCGTTGTTACCCATTAACTCCAATCCATGGGATCGCCATTCATGTGGAGATGGGTGTCCATTGTTGCAACTAATTTATGGGCTATAGTCTCATTCCCCTCGACGACTTAAATACTTGTTGTTGATGCATCAACTCTTTGATAAGCAGATCTGCAATATTTCTTTTTGACCTGACAAAGTCAAGAGAGATAACCATGAGTAATTAAGTTTCTAATACATTTGTCTCTCATTCTAATATGTCAATTTTTTGTTGACATTTTTACTAGAAACTTTAAATATAACAATTTGATTGTCAGGATGCTTTGAACAAAGGAATAATTTATGCTTGCATAATAGATCATGATAGAACAACAACTTCTTAACATATTTCCATGATAGTGCCTCTCCATCCAAGGTTAAAACATAGCCATAACCAATAGGTGATTTTGCGCCACCAAAATCAATATCCAATTTACATTAAAAATATCATTCAATAATCTCAAGAAATTGGACATATTGCCATAATATAAGAAACACAAATAATATTACACTAGATGGCAAAATAGTTCTCGAGGTATTATAAACAAATTTAGTCAATTTATTATTTGAAGGAAACATCTCTAAATATTTATCCGTATAAATAACCAAAGATTTTTTTTTCTTCATTAAAAGGCATATTAACCTTTACAAGACACCCCCACACTTTGAAATATTTTTAATGTGGTTCTTTTTTCTTTCATAACTCATAAAAAGTTTTATCTCAATCTTTTGTGTTCAAAATATGGTAAGTAAGATATAAAATTTCATTAATATAATGTTAGGCAAACTAGAACTTGAAGCATAACATTTACCATATCAAATAAAAGCATTTTTTTCTTTCGCTGCACCATTAGATTAACACCATATGAAAATGTTGCTTAATGAATTATACCATGAATTTTACATAAAAACACTCATTTGTAAAGACACATATCATCATTTATCTATTTAATTAATTTTGTACCTCAAAATTTCATAATTTGAATGATCTCTAACCAAACTTCTCAACAATTATAATAATAGCATGTCATATATCAATACTTTCAACATATGTGATAATTAAAGAAAAACTACTAAATATTTTATTATAAGATAAAGGTCCTTATCTCAAACAAACCATCACAAATATATCATTTATCAACCAAAAGACATGTCTAGAAATAATAATCTTATTGCACTTGAAAACCATTTCATAACCTTGTTGAGCACAAGAAAGTTTCTAAATTCAGAAACATGAAAAACATTTTAAAAAACATCTAGAAGACAAGTTTAATTTTTACTTGACTATCCCTTCAATTTTTGATATCAGCATTTACATAATCTTAAACATGATATCAATTAAAATAATTCATTTTAATTTCATGTCATAAACAATAATTTTGAATTCATAAATTTGATAAAAATTATATTTATCATCGGTCTTTTCTTTTTTCATATCAATATCAAGATAATTTTTTTTCCTTGCAAATGCAAAGTTTCACAACTCAATAATATTTTTAGTATGGCAAACATTTCACAATTATTTTCATACAAAACACTTAAAATATATACATTATATAGAACATCTTTATGAATGGTAAGAATAGACAATATTAAAGCATAAATTAATATAACAACATAAACATTAGCTATAGACATCACAAAAAATTATTCAATGAGCAAGAATATCATTTATCCATAATTTCAATTATTGTTACCAATAGAAATAGAAATAATTATACACATCAATTTTTAGGCTTAGTTGAAACTGATTTAATTATAACCATAAGAAACACATTAGTTCATAAAATGTGTTTTTCAGTCTTCAGCTCTATATTGTTTTTAATTTTAGAAATGAATATAGATGAGTAATCAAAAAATAAAAAAATAAAAAAAATAATTTTTCTCTCTAAGAATGTTAGAAAAGATTACTAAAGTAATACTAATAATAATAAAAATATAAAATAACATAATAATAATAATTATTATTAAACCAATAATAATACTAAGACAATATATAAACAATGAATTTTAATCAAAGATCAACAATTATAATAACAATAATAAATAATATATAAAAGGTAAGAAGTAGAAATATCCTGGGTTGAGGCATGCATAGCGCTATCCTTAGAGAGAAAACGCCCCTACTGCACAGGGCTAAACAAATACACACTCATATGTGTTTCAAATCATATGCGTTTCTCTCCTAAGATACAACAACCCGTTAGATCGATCGAGTGCAACGAAGGATCTCTGAACCTTATGAACACTTAAAGATAATATAGAGAAGAAAAGAAGAATATTTCAGAGAAAACTCTAATGTTTGTTGTCTTTGTTTTTATGTCTTTTCCCATGCACCTAGGTGGTATTTATAGGTAGAAAATGGAGACAAAGAAGTAAATAGTAATAAGAATATAGCCATTAGTCATAAAAACCATTAACCTATAAATTAAAGGTCTATAAAAACTTCAGTAACAGTAAGTTTTTTATTTGAATTATTTATTTTTTTAAATTATATTAAAATATTTCTAACACCTAGCTCATTGTTATTTGCGCTAGGCGATGTTGCTGTAGCGGAATTGGTAATGCTTACTTTGGTGTGCGTGGTCTACAAGGCTTCTAGGATATCTTAAAGGTCAGCTTGTTGGTGTTCCTTGAGTTGTGGCTCAGAACGTATCCCTTGAGTTGTGGCTCAAGATAGGGGTTAAGCACGTGGTATTCCTTGAGTTGTGGCTCGGGATGGCGGATGAATACGAGGAACTCTTGAGTTGTGGCTTAGGTTGGCGAGTGTTATCGGTGTAAGTATGCTGGTTGTGGCTCGTACGGATGGGTCCATATAGATTGCCCTCCTCAATAATTAGCTGACGAGTTTGGTAGTCTTGGGACGATACGAGCTATGTTCGTACTGGGAACTCCACCTGGCGTTACAATGTGTGATCCGTAGGATGGTTTTCCGCACGTGCTCTATCGGTTGTGGCTGATAAGTGTGGCAACAAGACATGTTGAGATACTCACTAGAAGACGTAGAACACGATTAGCATGGTTGTGGTCATTTGATATGAAGTCAAAGGATGTGATTCCTTTGATGTATTTCTGTTATATATATATATATATATATATATATATATATATATGTGTGTGTGTGTGTGTGTGTGTGTGTGTGTGTGTGTGTGTGTGTTTTATATATGTTTTATTTGTTAGCTCACCATATCTGCTTGTGTTTGGTGATGATCGTGTACGCAGTACACGTGAGCAGAGGATGTTGTAGGTGGATCTGGTGAGGCATAGAGACAGAGCAAGGGCTAGCTTGGGAGCTTTTATGTTTTATGATTTTGAAATAAATTGAAAACACTTATGGGATGTTTTTAATTATTTTGAGTTTTATAATTTATGGATTTTGGTTTATTCATCGATCTAATAAAGTTTAAATTTTCCCGCGTTTTTGGGAAATGAGGTTTTAATAAATGAAGCTTATATAATAATTCTTTATTTTTATTATTTAAATTCGTAATATCCGGTTGGGATGTTACATGGAAGGGGTTTCAGTGATGTCGTCGATGAAAGGGTGTTGACGTTTGTGTGGGTGTGCTGGTATGAGGTGCTTGATAGCAGTTGTAAAGGTGGTAGTGTGATGGTTTGCGAGGGAAGGTGTATGATGGGTTATGGTGATGGTATAAAGGGTTGGGTTGTACTCGCTTTCTTCTTCATTTGGCTGACATAGAGGAGTTTTGGACTCCACTTGAACCTCCTTTTCCTTACCCTTTTGTGTAACGTCCATCTCTATTTTGCTTTGGGAATTTTCCTGCCTTAGGGCCTCCATTTCGTTAGGACTACGGTTCTTGAAATCTGCAAATTCTTGTTGCATCTTAGACTACCCTTCGAGGATGGTCGCTAGGTCGACCTGGTTAAGGACGACATCTTTAGATCTTGCTTAAGCCTCCTTTGAGGCACCAACTTTGCCGTGGGTGGAAACCATCTTTAGAGATTCTTTGATTGCCTTGGTAAGATGCTAATTTGTGGTCCACGGTGGGCACTAATTGTTCCTGCAGAAAGAATAACAGAGTATCATGAGACATAAACCTTGCCTTACCCAATCTTGGAATCTCTTGGATGGATTCTCTTTGGTCTTGTTTGATATGTCTTCGTATCTTGTTGTCGGATGGTACATTTTGGAGGTTACCTGCAGAAAGGACTCCAATGATCAAGTCAGTAATAGCTCTCAAAGTCAAATCTTAGTTTTCAGTATTAATGAATTGCGTACCTTTAATTGCTGGGGTCCAACTGCATTTAGATAGCATTAATTACAGTTTACTTCGTTTATGGGTTAGGTGTTACATGTGCATGTGTAGTTAATTCATGCAAGTGAGGTGTGTGCGTGAGTGTTACATGTGCATGTGTAGTTAATGTGTGCGTGATGTGCATATGAGAGAGTGCTTTAGTGTGTGCGTGAAGTGCAGGTGAGATTGTGTGTGTGCGTTAAGTGTTAGTTCTGTTAGCACAAACAATCTTGGTGCAAAGATTTGATAAAGCAAAGTGCATGAAGGTTGATTAAGATTGATGAAGCTTCACTTGAAGATCATGTTTCTATAGTGTTAAATATATAAATAATGTGTTAAATGTAATGGTTTCATGTTATACCATATTCGTAGGATATATGACATAGGTTAGATGTCTTGTTAGTCATAGTGTGTCATTTTTAATCTGTTAACATGAGTTTTAACAGGTTAAGATAGTTATATAGTTTCTCGTATGAATACATTAAATCAATTGAATTATTTTTCAATTAATTGATTTCACTTAAGTCAAGGAAATCAATTGATTGTACGGAAAATTCGACAGATTGATTTCACTTAAGACCAAACTATATAAGTTGTGTTTTCAAGAGTAGAGGCACAATTCTGTGTTTTTGAGCGGGAAAACCTGTTATTCATCACTAGAAAACTCTTTCTCTCTCTGAATTACACAAATGCAAGGTGAAGATTGAAGATCTTGGTTTATCTTGGAGGCATTTTGGCTTGGGAGTAGCTTGCAGAACTCGTGTATGGTTCACTAGGGAGAGCCATCATCAAATTTTGTAATTCTTCTGCCTCTTGTTGTGTCCTTGGTGTGAGTCCAGGTCTCTGAGCGTCATTCTTGCAAGGTTATAGTTTAAATTATTATATGAGTCAAAAATCTTGGTGTTTTCTTTGTTCAAAAGTGCAATCTTGGTGTGTGATTTGTAAAATTTTTGAATATAGTGAAAACCATACTCATGTTTTCTTGGTAAACTGGATGTAACTTTGTGGTTGAGTGAACTAGTATAAAAAAATTTGTGCCACTCTTTTCCCTTAACTCTCTCACTTTAAAATATCAAGAAAACCAAGTAAATCATTCTTTGTTATGTTTGAATGCGTTTTTGTGTAATATGATAATGCATACCTGTTAGAAATATAGTTTGAAAAAATTCTTGTTTGTTAAAGTTTGTTAATAATGCATAATTTTCCCTTTATCTCTCTCACTTTAAAATATCAAGAAAACCAAGTAAATCATTCTTTGTTATGTTTGAATTCATTTTTGTGTAATATGATAATGCATACCTGTTAGAAATATTGTTTAAAACAATTCTTGTGTGTTAAATTTTGTTGATAATGCATAATTTTCTAGAATTTCAACCGATTGATTTGAAATTTTAATCAACTGATTCATAAGCATATGAACAAATTAATCTACTATTTTATTTTTTTACCAATGGAAAGTGTACTATTATGCAATTTTTGCATTTGAATTTTGTGGTCTATTTGATTCAATAAAAAGGGGTTTTAAGCTTTCAAAAAAGTTTTAAATAGCCAATTCAACCCCCCTTCTTGGATTAAATCGTCATTTCATATCTAACAATTGGTATCTAGAGCAAGGTTCTTGAAAGTTATTCAAGTTTGATAAAAAAAGTTTAGAAATGGCTGAAAACAAGCTTCCTTTTGCAGAAGGTGCTTCTATTTATAGGTCACCTATGCTTAGTGGTATAAATTATCAGTTTTGGAAAATTAGAATGAAAATTTTCATTGAATCAATAAACAAAGGTATTTGGGATGCAACTATGAATGAACCTTACACTCCTAAGTGTAATTTTGAAAATAAGCGGGTAGACAAGCCTTTGAATGAATGGACAGAGGAAGAAAGGAGAGGAGCTCAATATGATTGAAATCCAAAGAACATCCTCACGTCATCTTTAAACATGGATGAGTTCTTTAGGGTCTCTCAATGTAAGAGTGTAAAGGAAATGTGGGATGTACTTGAAGCCAAACATGAGGAGACGAATGATGAGAAGAGAGCAAGGAAGGATGCCTTGATACAAGAGTATGAACTGTTGAAGATGCAACAAGGAGAGTCCATAGCTGAAGTACAAAAGAGGTTCACTCACTTTGTCAACTACCTCATGGGTTTAGGCAAAAAATTCTGATAAATTTGCAAACATTAATGAATTGTAGCTGATAAAATTTAATTTGTAAAAAATTATAAAACGAAAACAAATATTCAGATTAAAATATATGTTAAATGTATCTTTACTTCAATTTTATTTTTTAAGTTCTAATGAATATCTTTTTTATATACTAATAAAAGTTATAATAAATCACTTGACCCAAATAACACAAAAAACAAATATTAAACTAATAATAATAAATTTTTAACATAAATATTGTATCTTTTGAACTTCAATATATGTTGGGGTTGGTAAAAGAAAATTCATGACAATTACATTAAAATTTTATATTATAGTAAATAAAATTTATTTATACAATTATAGTGATAAAATCAAAGTATGATAATGAGTTAAAATATAAAAGATAATTATATAAAATATATCAAAATAATATTTTACATTGTGAAAATAAAAATATTAAAAAATTATCAAATGTGTATCTTAGAAACAATTTGAGAGACCATTGAATGAAATCACACAAAGGAAAACAATTATATAATCAAGGATATAATAACACTAACACAAAAAAGGCCTTTAACGTCACTCCAATAACGTCTGCCTAAAAAAAGCCCAACGTTAAAAATGCGCGGTGGCATTTTTGTAAATAATGAGACATTTTTAACGTTTGCCCGCTCCACGTCAGACGTTACTTAACGTCTGTTCAAAAACGCCCCGACGTCACTCAAAAAAGGACGTCGGCCCCCAGCTCGACAGACGTCAAGGGACGTCGGACCAGCGCGCGCTAGACGTCACTTAACGTCGGCCCCCCCACCCCCGACGTCACTTAACGTCGGGCATAACACCCCCGACGTTAAGTTTTGCTTTATCTCTGCGCGAAACGCAGAACCCTCGCGCTGTTCATCGTTTTCGC
>Ga0214544_1001957_pt1 | contig 43381 bp, 15 predicted proteins | sample CNSS3metaG_FD_160074 | JGI IMG/M metagenome (GOLD analysis project Ga0214544, IMG submission 160074) | Root nodule microbial communities from cowpea collected in UCLA plant growth center, Los Angeles, California, USA - CNSS3 | ecosystem: Host-associated > Plants > Roots > Nodule | place: USA...
AGACTACTCTAAGATACTAGGCATGATTACATGCAACAGTAGATATGGCAGTAGGTAGTTTCCCACACTCAACCCCCTACACATAGGGTTAATGATACAATAGGTATAGGTAATAATTCTAACAAATGTTACAACCTATAAAGCTCAGATATGGACATAGACACGGATACGACACATGGACATGAAAATATTGCTAAATTGAGAAAACGTAAAACACGGGACACGACCTGTATATACATATTAGTTTCAAACTTTCAACTAACACACTGACGACTAACACAAAAATGAATCTAACCTATCTATCTAATATCCAAAAAAGTGAAAAGTAGTGATCATATTTTTTCCTTAATTTTGTAATCATAATAGAAACTTATGTGGTATCTTACAAGTGTATGGGTTTTTTAGAAAAATGATTGAATTGTGGTTATTAATATTGTGTTGATGTCATGTCAAATACAAAAAGTGTTTTTCAAATTGGACACTTGAATGATACATGTGTCATACGAGCATCGTACGCGTGTCGGTGTGCGATATATGTTGGACACGGGACACGCCATTGATGAGGCGTGTCTGGGCTTCATAGGTTACCACTGAACACAGGTTTCTGATGCTATTGTCTATGGGAAAATTGGCTATTTTGTCTGCCTTATATGCATGTGATAAGGTGGTGGAGTTGGAAATAGCTTTTGTTAGACGAGAGCTCTAGGGCCTAAATTGGCCCTTTTAAAACTTATAAGCCTAGGTTAGCCTGAAAACTTAAAAATGTACGTTGTGGTAAGACTTTTTAATTGGTAAATAGCCTAATTCTAAATAGGATAATGGGCCTAAAGTTATACCTGATGTAGCTTAGACAACTTTACCCTTTAAACATGTCAAGTTATATCTTCAAAAAATTTCTGTAAAAATTTAATAGCATAGTATTACTGATTAAAGGATGTCAGCGAGTTAGGCCTTACAGCTTTTTAACTAAATAGATTTTTTGTGAAAGCTTAAGCTGGAAAAACTTGTGGTAAGTTTGCCTTATTGGTTTAGGCTTGACTTGGTTTTAGAGTATAAAATGGCGCAGAAAGAACATACATTCTCCTAATTTGTTTTAAATGGATTTTCTACATCATAGCAAAAGAACATGCTGGTAAGAAAGCCTTTTGTAACAAATAATGATGATTTTTTGCCTGGGCTTATCAAGTAATTTGTTTCTTATTATTTAGGGTTTCCAAAGGCGTGAGAGATCTACCTGGCAATTTTCAGTCTGCTACTAGTAATGTGCCTTCTGGCAAAGCACTTGTATATTTTGGTTTGCTTCTGGCAAGTGGAGTCTTCTTTGTTTTTATAGCATTTACATTATTCCTGCCCGTCATGGTGGTTATGCCCCAAAAGTTTGCTATATGCTTTACACTTGGCTGTGGATTTATTATCGGATCATTCTTTGCTCTCAAGGGTCCAAAAAACCAGCTTACTCACATGATGTCAAGGGAGGTAACTTGCTACAATTTCATTTCCTATTGCTGATATGTTGCTTCAATGAATTTGTTTGGTCTCTTTGATTCCCGCTTTGCTGCTTCTTCCTTAGTGTCGCTGTTATAATTGTTTTTCAGAGGCTCCCTTTCACATTGGCTTTTCTAGGCAGTATGATTGGTACCATATATGTATCAATGGTGCTTCATAGCTACATCCTCTCTGTGGTATTCTCTGTAGTGCAGGTATCACCTTCACGTATCCTTAAAAATTCTTCCTTGTAGCTTAGCCATGCCCATTCCCCAATCCCCAATCCCCTTGTGTTATTCTTTTGATTTGCTGTTGATCTAAGGTATTATGCTAAATATTTTTTAACTTCTGTTGTATTGAATTTATTATAACAATTAGGAACACTTCTTTCAATCTAGCAAAACCAATATAAATTTAGGAACTGCTAATTACACACTCTTGATAGTGTGCTTTATGTGATGTGTGGGTAGCTGGGTGTGTGGAGATAGATCTTCTGTACACATTTTTTTATTCTTCTGTCATGCTTCTTTATAACTATACATGTCTTTACATTAAAAATGAATTTTTGACTTCACTTGCAGGTTCTCTCACTTGGCTATTATTCTATATCATACTTTCCTGGTGGATCTGCTGGAATGAAGTTTCTAACTTCTGCTCTTACCTCTTCAATAATGAAATGTTTTGGACGGTGACCAATTTTTTGGTTGACAATTGAGTTGAGTTCGGACCAGTGTCTATACAGTAGTTGACTTGTAAATTTATCTCTAAAGATCTATCTGCCGAAGAGACCTACTGGGTTGAAACATGATCTAACACTTTCCTAGGGTTCAACGTTTATTGCCACTGCCCTATCTGAATGGGAAAAAAAAAATGATTTGCCTCTTCGCCTCATGTTTGTGAAAACAAAATAACATTGTCTGATTGATGAAGTTAATTCTACCTGTGTCGCTCCCTTTTACATACAGTTTGAATTTGAAATAATTTTTGTTTGTTTGCGAATTTCTTTTTTTGATAGGGAATTGATTTCCCCCTTTCGATTTTATCACATTATGTCAAGAAGATGCAGACGTCACCCTTTTGGCATGGAAGTAGATTAAAAAAAGACTTGGATGGGTATAACTTATCCTTCCATAAATGTAGAAAGGGTCTAAATTATCTGAGATCGATAATATTTTGAATTATACAAGCTAAAATACGTTTTTAAACTGTGCAACTAGAAAATTTCATTCATGAATGATTTAGATTTTTCAATGCATGAGAAAGAGGCAAGGTTACTTTTGTGAATTGGTCCTTATTGGAGTGTGGTGGATGTTGGTTGGATTGTAGCGTCAGTGGTTAAAGTGGAATGATGAAATGGAATCTGAGAGATTTGGTGATCCAGCCAAAACAATATGCAGAAGTTTGGTTGAAACTGCAACCATCTGGCCCTTCCTCCCCTCACTCTTTTTGGTCCCCTCTCTTCTGGACATTCTTGAATTCAATACTATAAACAGACATAACCTTTCCCGGGTTTAAAGGACTAAACTATGTTCCCATTCAACTTTTGACCTGGCTAATACATCTTAGAAGGGCATTGGCTTTTGCTTCAGATTTTGGAAAATTTTTAATAATTTGGAATCAAAATCACACTATTTCTGATGAAAAAAACCTACCTTTGTCAGTTTTGCATAAATGATCCTGTAGTAAGGTAGATATTTACTCTGTTTGTGAGAGTAAAAAGGAAATGCAAACAACATCCTCCTCCTCTTCAAGTCCCACACTGATATGCTTCTTTTTTAGTGAAATATTTTTTTAATATCTAAATTCTGAAGTGAAATTGAAATTTGTTTCTGTTTTAAATTTTAAAATAATTTGGTATTTAAACTTTAAAATGAATGAATATAATCAATTTTAATTTAATTAAATTAATTTTCTTTACGTGTCAAAAATATTTTACTACTGTATTTGAATTATTTTGACAAGTTTTGACTCGAATGTTGATCTCAAACACAATCTAACAAGTTAAAAAAAATTAAAGTTATTAGTTTAAAATAATTATATTCATTCGTTTTTAAAGTTCGAAAACAATTATATCAACGTTTGAGATACGGAGGAGTTATAATTTCAATTCTAAATTTAAAGACTAAAATAATAACCCTTTCTTCTTTTTTCTTAATTTCCAAAGTGCAATGAAGCAAAAGAGTTTGTGTACCAATGTTGACTGGTGGAGTTGATTTGACAAGTTGAACGAGGTGTGGTTTTGGTGAAAAGGAAGGGTTTATAAGCTCTGTTTGTAGTGATTACCTCTCTTTTTAATAATTTATAGCCACTGCAAAGGTTATTAGGGAGCATAAGCCCCGGATTCAAGGGGATATTTGGACATAATAATGGCTGAGACTGCGATTTGATCTTTTCATATGAAGATTATGTGTGACGAAGCCATGTTTCCATTCGGCAAAAACCTTTTTAATAATGGAATTATTGATTTGCATGGGTCATCTTCATCCAGAGAAAACAAAGCTCAAGTCAGTGGAGCACTTTCAAACTTTCAATAAACAAAAAGTGAACTTATGAACAAAATCAAACTTGAGACTCAAATTAATCAAATATAAAACCATGTTCATTATGATGGAGTCAATAATTTGAATTCTTCTCAATCAATTTGCTAGATGGTGGATTTCAATTCTCAAGGCCACACATAATTAGAGAGAAATTTCTAAACTTAAAAGTAGCAATGTTTTTTTCCCACTCTTAAAACAATTCACATTCATTATAAGGAAAGAAAGTAGAAATGAATGGAAAGATGATAGATGATTTCATTGATATAGTATAATATTTGTTTATACATTAATATATTTAAAATTATTTTATAAAATTATTTTTTAAAAATAATTTAAATTATAAATTAATTTTTAAACATAAAATTAAAATAAAATTTAATATTTTAATTTTAATTTACTTATAGAAACATAAATATTAAAATGATAGTCGATTATATATTTATACAATCGATTATTTTTTGAGATGCACGGTAGATCTTCATAAATTTTTACATCCATTAATTCTAGGAATGTTTAACTCATCAAACTCTTTTCAATTTGTGTGAATTTTTACTTTTTAAACTTCCAATTTTCACACTTTCTTTCCTTTTCTTTCCTCTTAAACCTTTCGTGCTCATAACAAACAAAATCTTAATATTTAGAGTAACATTTTCTATTTAAGAGTTTAATAACTTAAATACCATAGTTTGGTTATAATCTGATTCATCCAATCTAACTTAATCACACATATTAACTAGGAATGATTTTTCGAATGATTAGAATGAAACAAAGATTCAAATATAACTACATTTTGATGTGATTTGAAAGTGGCAAACGACAAATAGTATTTTGTATGCATTGATTTGTATGAGTGTTGTTAGGTACTAAAAACTCCACGTGTGCCATGCATAAGGACAAAAGTTGTCACATGATATTGCAATAGTAGAATAGCAATTGCAACAGTTGAAGAGCATGTCAAAATTCTCTACCTTTCGATACAAAATCATAAAATCTCTCACCATCTTCTCTTTGCCCTCATAATGTAATTTGGCTGAACACATAATTATCAACACACTCTTGACTTAGTTTTAGAAGAAACAAGTTTGGAACCTTACATTTTATGAATATTTAAACAAAAAGTTATAATTTGTTAACATATTCTTTTATCTAGTGATGTATCTAGGGTATGAAAAGTTTCTCATTTATTTTTTCCTCTTCTCTCTCTATCTTTTTCTTTTTACCCATCAATGTCCATGTGAGTAGAAGGAGTAGTTAAAGATAATGCTCAACTAATATTGCATAGATTGGCCCATATCGCACACGCCCACAAATAATAGTTCTGTAGTACCTAATTCATAAAGGCTTACCGACACAACAAGGAACATGAATTTTTGAGACTCATTATTGCTATCAAATAGAGTGATGAAGGTAATGTGTTGATGTGCAACATTAAATCTTCTTTCATCTTTTTATCTTCATTTTTTTTATATCCTTGCAATTTTATTTTTTACTATATATTGGCATTTGTAAACATCAGGTTTATACTTAGAGATGTCAAAATCGATTAAAATTCGTGAGCTTTCTAACTTGGTCCACCAACAATTTGATTTATCCGGATTGAACCTATAGTGAGTCGGGTTGACTCACCAACTCGCATATAAAAAATCACACAAGTATTTTTTATTATGTTGGGTTTTGCATTCGGGTCACATCAGTTATTATTTGTAATTTGTTGTTAGATAGTAATTTGTATTTTTGTCATTTTGGTTTGTATTTGGAGTTTAACATTATTTTAGATTGTATTGAACTTTATTTAGATTTTAATCAGAACTATAATTTAGTTTTTTTTTTGTAACCGATTAAAAAAATGTATTTTTTTAATTAAGTTAGCAAGTGAGTCAACTCATTTAACCCACCAACTCGTGGTAGGTCGAGTTTAAATTTTTTTTTGGCTCACTAAATGGCCAACCCATAGTGAGTTGACCAGACCGGGACGGATGACCCATTTTGACAACTCTACCTCTATGTTTGTGCTACTGTATCTAAATAGAGTTACCTTTCAACTAGAGTTGTCAAATTGGGTTGGAAACCGCGAGCCAACCCGACTCACCACGGGTTTGGACCGGGTTGGGTTGAAATTTTTTTACAAATTTTAACATGGGTTAATTTTTGACCCGACCCACCTAGAATTCAGTCCACCCGGGTTGAACCCGTGGTGAGTCGGGTTGGCTCACCAACCCACAAATAAAAGGCCACACAAATGTTTTTATTATGTTGGGCTTTGCATTTGGGTCAAGTTAGGTTATTTTTTTTAGTCAACACATTGGGTATTTTTGTGATTTTGGTTGTAGTTGGAGTTTAACATCCTTTTGGATTGCAATTGGAATCTATTGAAGTTTATTTCTATTTTAATCATAATTATAATTTAGTTTTTTTTTTTAGATTGAAGAAAAAAAATTGTATTTTTTTAACCTACCAACCTGTGGTGGACCTTGTCAGATTCGGATTTTTTTGACTAGCTAATAAGTGAGCTAGGTTGGATTAACTCACTAAGTGACCAACCCGTGGTGAGTCGAGTCAGACCAAGCCGGATTACCCGTTTTGACGGCTCTACTTTCAACCACCTCTCTTTAACATGCATAATTGGTGCTTGTGTTTTGTTAAAAAGTCACAAAAATAAATATGATCATTTTAATTTAATATAAAGTTTGAATTAGAATAAAAACAATGTTTTGCTCTTCCATATAATTTTGTAGTTGTTGTTATAAAATTATTAGTTTTTTTTAATTGTTAAATGTTTTTGTTGTTATGAAATTATTAAATTTTTTAAAAAACTGTTAAATGTTCATAATAAAAAGATTTCAAATGATTTTAAGGATCAATTATATATATTAAAATCAATTTATTCTTAGTTTATTTAAAAACTTGTCAATCTTTTTTTTTTCTTTTTTACTTTTCTCTAAATTTTTAAATCCAATACTCATCTTCTTTTTTTTATTCAATTTTTTTTCAATATTGAATATTATCAAGCCTGCATCAAAACTAATTGATAAGATTTTAAATAAAATAAGTTTTTCTCTTTCTTTTTATTTATAGTTATTTTTTCTTGATCTGATTGTATATGTGACTGTTTTTCTTACCACATGTGAAATTTAAGCCAAATAGATAAATCACTATTAGTTTAGATTTTTGTAGTAATATATTTGGTTAATGTATTAATTTTTAAAAGAAAGTTAGAAATTTTTTAGATTTTATAAGCTTGGAAAATTTTCTTGAATAAATTAAAGTAATAGAAGTTAAATAAATTCTTTATTATAGTTTACATGGATTGCAAACCAAGATTAGATACACATGAATGAACTAGTGTAGAAACTATTATCTTTTATAAGGAACGGTTTTGTTAGGGTAAGAGGGTATACCGAAAACTCTTAAGTTAAATTGAAATTATGTTGCTTTGATTGATTTGTACATGTCAGAAAATGTTGATAAATATACAAAATTGCTAGGTTTACACATAGGTTTCATTCAAGAGATACAACATAAATAGGACCTAAGCTCAACCACATAAGAATTTGACATCACTCTCAACCCAAAATCTTAACACAATAAGTTTATAGGTCTTTATCCTTATATAGTGCTTCACTTTCTCATTTCTAACCAATGTAGGACTTAGATTCACACTTGGATTCCTAACAATCTCCCCTTCAAGAGTGAGTCCCTTCATCCACATTGGTACACTTCCCCTCCAGCGGAAGCATTACACTCCCCTTCCAACGGAAGCATTTCCAACCATGAGTACTCCTTTTCTGTCTTTTATATACTGTCGTTCTTCTTAACGGGACACGCTTACTTGAAAGCCTTGTTAGGAAGACTTTCGATACAAGGACTATACTGCACTCGTCTGAGCCGGTTTTAACATCGGCTCTGATACCACTTGTTAGGATTACAAATGGGTTTCACTGGAGAGATACAACACCAATGAGACCTGAACCCAACCACATGAAAAATTGACATCACTCTTAACCAAAAACCTTAAAATAATGGGTTTATGGGTCTCATTCTTATATAGTGCTTCCCTTTCTCATTTCTAACTAATATCGATAAATACACAAAATATATTTATGTGTAAATCCTGAGTTTATGTGACGAAAGTCTTGAATGTGAAATACCAAATTTAATTATTTTTAATTGAGTTTATGCTAATTTTTGTTTCGTTTATTGAATACTAAAATTTCAAAATTACTGTTTTAGTCTTAAAAGATTACAGTGAAAGTAAATAATGATGTTTTAAAGCCTATATAATATCTTAAAAAATATTTTGATTTTTCTTAATTTTGTACACTGCCTGACAACAACACTATTCACTTTTGAACCAAATTAGTGTTTTAGCTATGCTTTACTATTTAGTTCCATAGGAAAATGCAACTAACATTTGGTTTCATGTGCCTAACACTGCTATGTTTTTTACCTTTACCAGAATCTGTCTTAGGTTTGTTTCTCACTTTTAATATTCTAAGTTGGTGCTTCGGAGTCACAAAATATATTGTCAGAATGTGACTTTGATCCAATCATATAAATTATATTTAATTTCCACACATGTTTGTCACAAACCTTCAAAATAGGATCCATACTTTATTTCTAAATCATAAAACTTCAGCTACAATAGTGGATAAGAAAATCACAAGAGGAAATCATCAGTTATTCAAATTATGTGATCCAATCTCACCAATCACAATTAATTCCCAAATCATGATGTTATTCAAATTATATTTATAAATCATAAAGAGAAAAAAAAAACTTGGGAAATATGGTAAAAGCAAAAGAAGAAAATGCAAGTAACACTTTTCTTTTTATTTTCTTTCTAAAATAGCTCTTGAGTTTACAAGTAGAAAAAACCTTGTAAAATGTGTGATCAAAGACTAAAAGGAATTATAAAAAAAAAAAGTTATGTAGTTGACAAGGATGGATTTGAATTTAATAATCGATATGATGAATATTTATATGAATTTCTCGGATTTATTTATTTTTTTAGTATAAAATAAAGGCTAAAAAGGAATTATAAGATGATTTTTGTAGTTGTAGATGGGAGTGTTAAGAATATGTTTAAAGTATAAGTCTTATCCATGATGTTAAATTTAAAATTTAGATTTTGTAACATTTAGTGTGTACTTTTAAGTATAATATAAATATATAAGTCAATATTATTTTTTTCAGAGCATTTACAACCTAATAAAGTCAAGATACTTCTTTAAGTGATTGAACATTGAAACTCTAAAATGTTCCTAAAAATGAGGAAAATATAAAGAAAATGAAAAATCCACTCCATACAAAATTCTAATTAGCTGAAAATTAAATATATTTATTCTCTTCTTGTTGGAATCTGATCAAGAAATTGTTAAAAGTATTCTTTAAAAATTAAAGACAATAAAAAAATGAAAATGAAAAGAAATTCAAAAGAACATCTATTTTCTAAAAATAAATAACCAAATAATTAAAATTCTAATTTATGTTCTTAAATGTAACTAGACTTTTAATATTGATTATTTAAAAGTCTACATTCTTCTAACACTCATAAAAACATGTTTTTATATTGGTATTATAGAAAAAAACCTTCTATATAATATGAGAACAATCTTAAACCGAAGACCTAAATATTGCATGAGACCCTATTCTTCACAATAATAAAAAATATATATATTTAAGTGGACAAAGGTTTGGAATTTTTTTGTGATTAATTATAGATTAATTAAGTGGATCTAATAATTGTTTTCATTGAAGATATATGTTTGATTAGAGATGAATGAGCTCCATAACTTTTCTTCTCGTTCTTCTAAAAATTTGGTTATTTTATTGATAGCACTTAATGGTTTTGCCTCGGAATTACCAAGTGATGATAGAAAGTGTCTTCATCCTTATTTCATGTGCTGGAATAATGGTTTGATGTGTAATGTTCATAGCATGCTCCAATGGGTGGCCATTCTTATATACTATTTTTCTCAAACAATAACAATGGTGGGGTTGGAGTAGGACAATTTCCAACTATACAATACCATCCATAAATAACTTGTGTGTGCTTTTCTTCAAAGAATACAGGTCAAATTGATTTTTTTAATATATATATATGGTGAAGTATGAAGAGTGAAGTAAAGTTGTTTTTGGAATGGATAAATGGATTTTCTGGGAGGTGTTGAAGTACAGGGGGATGAGTTGAGTGGTGAGAGTATCGGAAGGTCTTTGTGTAGAAATAGATTTGAAGTTTTCATAATAGAAAAATGATTAACATTGTGGGTGGAAGGTTATAACCATCACAAGGGAAAAATTTCCAAACAGTTCGACATCAATGCATTTTATTTGAATAATTGAGTCTAGAAGAGTCTTTATTTTGAATTATTTGTATTTTATAACTTGAGTTCTATTACATGATATCTATTTTTCCTATTAACTTAACATTTTGCCATGTTATTTTGTCTGTGTTTTCTTCTTTTTGCAATGATCATATTTATTAGTTAAGTCAGAATCTATTATCTCAAAAGAATGGTGCATCTGTTTAACTTTTGGATTCAGTTTCTTCTTAGATAAAATCATTTAAAAAATTTATATCATTTTCTTTTGACCTTAACCTCTTCTACTTTATATATATATATATATATATATATATATATATATATATATATATTTATATATATATTTTTTTTATATTAATTTTTTTATATTTATTTTTTATTTATTATATATATATATATATATATATATATTTATGCAATTAATTTTTTTTTGGGATAATTATAATAGAATACTCAAGATAGTGGATAATCTGTTTTAATTTTAGTTGTGGGATATTTTATTTCAGTAGTACTAATCTATTAAAATATGATATTACATTTAAATATTCAAATGTAATTATATTACTATTTAAAAAATATTTATAGAGTATGCAATACAAAAGCTAAAAATGATTTGAGATTATATAATGTAGAAAACTTTGGGAATGCATATTCGAGAGAGGGTAAAATGGGAAATTTGATATCCATGTAGGACAAAAAATTGAGATGTAGGAAAAATTTGGCTATAGTGAGAGCATAGTCTCCTCCTTCACTTTGAAAGGGTGAAATCACTTTTACACCCTTCCAAGTGCTTTTCAAATGTAACTAACCATACATCAAAACCTACCTTTTACTTTAGAAGGCATTTTTTTTTCATCTGAAAAAGCCTCATCAAATATTGCCTTCAGAGAACCCTTTAACTAAATTATCTTTTTCTTTTCATAAAATGACTTAAAAGTCTTTTTCAACAATCTTGTGAGCTATATAGTACAAAACCTTTTTTAATCTAAATTTTGTAGTTTTAACCCGTGAGTTCATAATGGTGACTAAGTTACAAAGAGGTGTTTAAAGAGATGATTGATCTTTGATTAATTTAATGTTGATTTTTGAATTTAGCATTTGAATATTGAAAAGGATGCAACGTTGTTCCTTCCATTGAAGGCCACCATACTTTTCATTGTTTTGAATTCATTCTTTAAACTAAACACTATGAGACAATGTTGGCAGATCTTTCAGAATTTTATATACCCTTTTTTATTACACATATTCTCACCTCCATGTGCACTTCACTTCTTCATCAGATTCCTCACCCATTTCCTCCATCTATGTATAAACAAATCCAAGTTACTCCCTTTACAATCAACTAACTACACATAAATAAATTTTCTCTTCCAACAAAGTACTCAAATTTACACTACACATCAATACTAAGTTTTACATTCTCACAAGAGTTAATATCTAAGGACTTTTAATGAACATTCAGGTATGTCAAAATAGATTTCGATCCGTGACGTGAGTTACATCGAAAAAAAATTGATTTTTTAAATATAGATCAAACTGAATCTAATTTATTTAATTTGGGAGTTAAATGGGTTAAAGTCGAATTAAGAGTGAGTTAATTGTATTTTACCGAAAACAATCTTTATTAACTTTTTAGCATTTTTTGTAAGTTTTTTATTATAATTATTTATTACGTATAATTATGTGGGTTGACAATTTAATCTTTTTAAATTTTAAAATGTTGTTCAATAATGTTTAAATTATTTAGATATTTAATTTATTTGTCTACTATAAGTTGACACTTTAGTTTTAATTTACTATATTTATAATTATGTTTGACGAAATAGATTATCAGTATGAATGTAGTGCTATTAAAAAATAAATCAGAGTAAATTCGCTTTGGTTGTACTGCAATATATAAAATAAATCGAAAGAGCAAACTATTTTTAAGTGAGTCAACCTTTTAATCCTACAATTCATGGTGGATCGTATCAGATTACAAAAATTTTGACTCATAAAAAAGTAAACAAAGTTGAATTTACTATTTTTAACTCAGATGAATTGAGTTTATAAATAATGTAAATTTAGCTAAGGTAGTTGTTAAAAACATATATGTTAAATAGATGAAAATGAACTGTTTACTTTACATCATGAGTTAGTTAATTGAGGAAACAACATCTGAGCATTGTTTGGTTACTCTGGGAAAACAAACAAGGTAACAACTATGAACAACATGAATGCCTTATCAACTTGAACCACATAAAATAGGTGGACCACAAAAAATGGAGCTAGATAAACAAAGGGAGAAGTTATATTCTTCACTAAACAAATCAAGAACTATAAAACAATGAAAATAATGAAATATGTATCATATTGTCTGTTATGTTGGATCATCAGCCTATCACTATCATTGAGGTAATAACCCTAATTTTCCATTAGTTCAAAAGCCATTTTCCTATCTACATATTTTCCTAGTCTAGTGATAACCACATTTACTTTGTTTCCTCCCAACCGTGGCTACTAAAAGATTATAAGAGGATGAAAGAATAATGACCAAATAATGCAGAAAACAAAGCAGGATAATAATGTTAGAGTCCACGTGGGGAGCAAAAACTTAGGAAATCTTTTTACATGATTTTCAGTTCCACCATTTTCACCACTCTGACATATTAGTATTTTTGAAACACTGTTCTAGCTAACAAAGAGTGTCAACTTGGAATCATTCAAACCGTAGAATGTTGAAAGTTCCACGTCGATCAGAGATAAGACAATTTCATAGTACATAAGTGTGTGCAAGTTTATTTTTTTAACATGGTATCAGAACTATTGTTTAAAGTCTATCCTAGTGAAATTTGTGTTGATTGGATATATACATTTACTTATTATCGGATCACCTACTAATGTCTAATGTCTGGTCCTACACATGAGACGTATATTCCTTTCGACCTCTTACATATTCCTTTCGACCTCTTACATGAGAGGTTAAATGAGAAATTTAGCATAATGAAAGACTAAGCAACATGGGAAGAAGTATGAGTGTGACCATGTTTTCATTATTAAACAACAACTTCCATTACAATAATAAAAGCATAAAGAATCAAGGTCTTGGACCCAGATCTTCTACTCTTCTTCCTCTATAAACAAAACATGGGGTTTCCCCCTCTACAATCCCAAAACAGATCAACCGTTCTCTTCTCTCAGCAATGCCTGGAAGCTTAAGGAATCTGTCACTTTCTCCCAAAATCTTCTCCTTCACCTTGCTTCTTTCATTAAACTCCCTTCTCTTTTTTCCATGTTGTTACTCCCTTGATGAGCAAGGTGAGACTCTTATAGCATGGAAAAACAGTTTAAACATCACTTCAGATGTGTTACCATCATGGAACCCTTCAGCCTCAAGCCCATGCAACTGGTTTGGGGTGTATTGCAACTCACAAGGAGAAGTGGTAGAGATAAACCTCAAGTCAGTGAACTTGCAAGGCTCATTGCCTTCAAATTTTCAGCCTCTAAGGTCCTTGAAGATTCTGGTGCTCTCATCAAACAACCTCACTGGAAGGATTCCAAAAGAGATTGGAGAATATCTAGAGCTCACCTTTCTTGATCTCAGTGGCAATTCTCTCTTTGGTGAAATTCCAGAAGAAATTTGCAGCATCAGAAAACTTTTGAGTTTGTCTCTCCATACAAATTTCCTTGAAGGCAGCATTCCATCCAACATTGGCAATTTATCAAGCCTTGTGAACTTGACAATCTATGATAATCATCTCAGTGGTGAAATTCCAAAGAGCATTGGCTCCTTAAGCAAGCTCCAAGTTTTCAGAGCTGGTGGCAATAAGAACCTCAAGGGTGAGATCCCATGGGAGATTGGAAACTGCACCAACTTGGTTGTTCTAGGCCTTGCAGAAACCAGCATTTCAGGAAGTTTTCCTTCTTCTATCAAAATGCTGAAAAAGGTCAAAACCATAGCCATATACACAACTCTGTTGTCAGGTTCTATTCCAGAAGAGATTGGAAATTGCAGTGAGTTGCAGAACCTGTACTTGCATCAGAACTCTATCTCTGGCTCAATACCAAGCCAAATTGGAGAACTCAACAAGCTTAAGAGTCTACTTTTGTGGCAAAACAATATAGTTGGTACTATCCCAGAAGAGCTTGGAAGCTGCACAGAGATCAAAGTCATAGACTTATCTGAAAACCTTCTCACAGGTAGCATTCCAAGAAGTTTTGGCAACCTTTTAAATCTCCAAGAGCTTCAGCTAAGTGTCAATCAGCTCTCTGGTATAATCCCCCCAGAGATTTCAAATTGTACTTCTCTGAATCAACTGGAACTTGACAACAATGCTCTCTCTGGTGAGGTTCCTGATCTTATTGGCAACTTGAAAGGCTTAACTCTTTTCTTTGCATGGAAGAACAAGCTAACAGGAAACATTCCAGATAGTCTTTCTGAGTGCCATGAACTTGAGGCACTTGATCTATCTTACAACAACTTGATTGGTCCTGTACCAAGACAACTATTTGGTTTGAGGAACCTCACCAAACTTCTGCTTCTTTCCAATGAGTTATCAGGCTTTATACCACCTGATATAGGAAACTGCACAAGCCTCTACAGGCTGAGGTTGAATCACAACAGAATAGCAGGTAATATTCCACCAGAAATTGGTAACTTGAAGAGTTTGAATTTTATGGACATGAGCAACAATCATCTCACTGGACAGATTCCTCCAACACTATCTGGATGCCAGAATCTTGAGTTTCTAGACCTTCACTCCAACAGTCTCACTGGTTCTGTTCCAGATTCTCTTCCCAAAAGCCTTCAGTTGATTGACTTGTCAGACAACAGGCTAACTGGTGCATTGAGTCACACCATTGGTTCATTGGTTGAATTAACCAAACTCAACCTTGGAAAGAATCAGATAAGTGGAAGAATCCCAGCAGAGATCTTGTCTTGTACTAAGCTACAACTTCTGGACCTGGGAAGCAATAGCTTAGATGGAGAAATTCCCAATGAAGTTGGTTTAATTCCTTCATTGGAAATCTCTCTCAATCTTAGCTTCAACCAGTTTTCTGGTAAAATTCCATCCCAGTTCTCTGGCCTTACCAAACTAGGAGTGCTTGATCTGTCTCACAACAAGCTCTCAGGGAATTTAGATGCCCTCTCTGACCTTGAGAATCTTGTCTCCTTGAATGTTTCCTTCAATGGCTTCTCTGGGGAGTTGCCTAACACTCCATTCTTCCACAAACTCCCTCTCAGTGATCTTGCTGAAAATCATGGTCTCTACATTGCCGGAGGTGCTGTGACTCCTGCTGACAAAGTCCATGCTTCATCAACCATGAAGTTCATCATGTCCATTCTCTTAAGCACCAGTGCAGTGCTAGTACTGCTCACAGTATATGTCTTGGTCCGTACTCACATGGCCGGCAATGTTCTCATGGAAAATGAAACTTGGGAGATGACTTTGTATCAGAAGCTTGATTTCTCCATTGATGACATTGTCTTGAATTTGACATCAGCCAATGTGATTGGCACTGGAAGCTCTGGAGTTGTGTACAAGGTGACAACTCCAAATGGTGAAACACTGGCAGTTAAAAAGATGTGGTCATCAGAAGAATCAGGAGCATTCAATTCTGAAATTCAAACACTGGGGTCAATTAGGCACAAGAACATCATCAGGCTTCTAGGTTGGGGATCAAACAAGAACCTGAAGCTTCTGTTTTATGACTATCTCCCTAATGGAAGCCTGAGTTCATTGCTTCATGGTTCAGGAAAGGGAAGTGCTGAATGGGAGACAAGATATGATGTTATATTAGGTGTGGCACATGCACTAGCATATTTGCACCATGATTGTTTGCCTGCCATTATCCATGGAGATGTCAAAGCCATGAATGTGTTATTAGGTCCTGGATATCAACCTTACCTTGCTGACTTTGGCCTTGCAAGAACTGCAACTGAAATTGGTGACAGTTCTAACTCCAAGCCAGTTCAAAGACATTACCTTGCTGGTTCATATGGATACATGGCTCCTGGTATTTATCTTACCTTTTTTACTAAAATTGAATTAATTTGTTGAGTGATTAGTGAAAAAAAGTAGTTTTAGAATTTAAATGAGGTGGACTTGGTTCATGACTTTATATATACTTTTTAACCTACGGTGGATCAAACCAACCACATGTGAACAAATATCCATAGTTCTGATACCATGTTAAGAAGTGAACTTTTGAACAGTATACTAATTTGTGTTGTCTTTGGTTTATTAACAGAGCATGCATCTCTTCAGCCTATAACTGAGAAGAGTGATGTGTACAGTTTTGGTATGGTTCTACTTGAGGTTCTGAGTGGAAGGCACCCATTAGACCCAACTCTGCCAGGGGGTGCACACTTGGTTCAGTGGGTTAGAAACCACTTGGCTAGCAAAGGAGACCCTTCTGACATTCTTGACACAAAGTTGAGAGGGAGGGCTGATCCAACCATGCATGAAATGCTACAAACCCTAGCAGTGTCGTTTCTATGTGTAAGCACTAGATCTGAAGAACGTCCAACAATGAAGGATGTTGTTGCAATGCTGAAGGAAATTAGACCCCTTGAGACCTCAAGAACAGACTCTGATGCATTGAAGGGAGGTTTAACCTCACACACTTCTCCCCCACCTCCTAAGAATGTGGTTTCTCATGGATCTTCTACTTGCTCTTATAATTTCTCAGATAACTCCATCAGTTGAGCATGTATATGAAAAATGCATCTCATGGAGAAGCTATACTTCATTCCAATTTGTACATAGCCTAATGCAGTGCCAATTAGAGGTGTCTGAATTATTAATTAAATGATATTATAGTAATATAGTGTGGTGATTTTCCCCCTTTTAATGTTATCTCACACAGAGGATGCAGATTTCAAGTATTCATATGTATGTTGGATATACAAATAAAGATTAAATATGATTTTAGTGATCTCAAATTAAAATTTGTCTTTATCTAAAACTTTGATAATAACATTTGAGTTGTTTACACTGATTATTACATTCTTATTTCATTGTTATATGATCACTAAAATATATTCTAGTTCTTGTTAACATTTTATCATCAAAGAATTTTCTTAGCTTGTAGAAATTAATCTTCCTGAGTGAATGCTGATAATTTAACTGTATATTAAGAGAAAGGGTTCAAATCTTGTGGAAAGTTGAAACAATGATTGGTTGTTTTGGATATATGTGTTTAGAATTTATTGATGGAGAACAATATTCCATGACTCATTCTCTTTCTCTCTCTGTCATAGATCCAAGCCAGCCTTTCATAACAGTACTCACATGGTCCCATGTTCAACACCACATGTCCATGTGCTGTCTGAGAGAGACTCACTTTCCAACCATTAGTGAAAATATCACTGAAACTAACACTAACTTCTTCATTTTTTTTACATTGATGTTTACGTTATTACAATTCGTCGGAAGTTTCACGTTAACCAGAGATAAAATAATTTTATAATATATAAATAAGTGCAAACTTTACTTTACACATTAATTTTGTAAAATTAATTAAGCTTAAAATTCACTTCAAACCTAATTGAACATATATGTTTCATTTTCACCATTTAAAAAACAGGATAAAATATGTGAGGTTTCTGACAGTGAAAGGTTGCATGCATCGTAATGAAATGCACATGCATATGTGCAGGAGCATTATAAATGGAACAGTGAAAGATGACATTGCATAACTATGATACTTACCTGCTCCCAAACCAACTTCGGTATTAGTAAGTCAAACTTTGTTTCTGATATCATTATATCTAAAAAAAAAATAAGATAATAAGTTTGTAGGATTTTTCTTTATAATAGTAATTTTATTACTTTTAAGTAATGTAAATCTCGTATTCATATTTGAATTTCTATCAATATATATCAATATTTTTCTGTTGTAAACTATGTTATTTAAAAGAAAAACAATGAATTCTTTTAGATAGTAATCATATATTATAACTATAAGATAATTATTATAATTTAATTTTTAGTTTTTCATATTCCAATTATATACTGTAGTACAATTTTGTTTCTTTATCAATTTTCTATAAATATGTAATAAATTGGTTGTTGTGACCTTGAATGATGGATGTTGACCACAAATCTTCAATCGATTAGGGAACATCTAATGGTAAAGGATTAGATAGTTTAATAAAAGTCAATTATATTAGTCACTAATCATAAAACTAAAGAAGTTTTTTTTTTATCATTTATTAATATCATTTCATTCAAAAGAATTTTGTTATTTCTGAAAAGAGATGTTATCTGAGTGTTAAAAATTTACTTCTTGATTGAAAAAGAAGTGTTGAAGATTCATTAAAAAGGCTAATAAGATTATTATAGATTTTTCAGTGTAATTTTGTTATATTTTAGTTGATTTTTTTTTTAATTTGTATTGATAACTTTGCATTAGTGTTTAGTGTGTTGTAAAATTGAGTGTTTTTTGTAAATATTTTTGAAACGTGTTTTATGATTCTGTATTTCTTGTTTACATAGAAATTCTTACAATTAGATAATTCAATATTTCGGGAAAAGAAAATCAATGTAAATTGTCTAGATTAATTAGAGAAGAATGTAAGTAATATATAAAAATTTTGTGACTGATGTATTTCATCTTTCTTCCATAATTTTGGATTATTTGTTATTGTTGGCATTCACTAACATTTACACTTAATTTCTCTTACAACATCATGAATTTAACATTTTTTATTATTTTAAAACTCATTTTTAAACTAATTCAGCCCATCTTTGAGTCCTTCTTTGTTTTACTATTAAATTATAAAAATTCTGCCAATTATCAAAAATATAATAAATTATTATCTAAAAAATAATGAAAAAACTATAAGAGCACGAAATAAAACTATAATTATTGTAAATTCAATGGTTATACTCCGTTCTTATTTTATTTATACGCAAAAAAAAAAACACTTTTGCAATACTATTTTGAATTTAAGTACTTTTACATCGTTTAATGATATTTTTTAGAATATTTTAACTTTAATTAATTTCTGGCATTTTTTTTTGGTTTTAAGATAAGAACATTTTAATTAGAAAAATACTAGGACATTAGTAAGATTTAATTTAGATGATTAATTTGTTACTAAGTATATGAATTCATTTTGGTTAATCCAAAAATTCTTGCAGGTGCACATATTTCAAATCAAGAGATTTTTTTTTCCCATCATTTGCAAGGTTTGACGAAGCTTTTTGTAGTTATTGAAATTCTTAAACCAAACTATTTCATAGTATCTTTGAAAAAGCCATCTTTGGCTTTACCATGCAAAGAGTAAGAGAAGGACAAAAAGAAATATTATGGTGGGATAATGTCAGAAAAAAAAAATCAAGAAATGTGATAGAATAAGAAATTTAAGATATGTTACAGCAAAATTAGAGTACTACTTTAAGTGTTATTTACTAGAAAAAATATAAACATGTTTTGTAAAAATAACGATTTTTTATTTTTTTTATTTTATCTTTCAAAAATTATAAAAATAATTTAAAATTATATAAAATTAATAAATTTGAAATCCATGTAAAAGTTATATTTTATCCTTTAATTTTCTGAAATTCAAAATAAATATTTTCATCTTATTATTTATTTTAAGATAATAAAATATAATTTAATTTAAGAATCTTTAACAAAATTTGTGAACGTGTCATATTTTATCACATATAATAATAATAATAATTACATTTTAGAATAATTACTTCATATCTGTTTCCTATACTCTTAAATAGATAAAAATAAATAAAATAAAATCACCAATACTTCGTATATTCAAATCTTAATTCTTTAAAGAAACTGAAATTAAATCAATTTATTATAATCTTAGTCTTTTATGGCAATTATAACAATCAATTATCATCAGAAATTAAGAGTTTGAAAACTCTCTAGTTAGAATTAACTTATTCCAAGTATTAATTCAAATTAGACAAACTCATATTAAACAAGTTAAAGGCTGTCAAACTCATAAAATCATTAAGCATATTAAAAAAGTAATTAAATTAAATGTATCTTTGATCAATTAAAATATAGTGTTTGCATGAATTTAAGTCTTATTACACTAATCTTAAAGAAATAAATTAGACACTCATTTTTTCACTAGAAAGAGAATTTTGGATTATCACTCTAAGAATTTTAAATTTATTTCATCCTCCAAAAATTGTATAACATCTCTCCCTAATAATAAGAATTTTATTGGACCCAAATAAAATATTACATACTTCTACAAAAAAGAAAAGAATAAAAATAAAGTGAAATAGCACTAAACCCATCAACTGAAAACATCTTTGGAGAATTTTGTAAATACCTTAATTAAAAAGAATATTCAACAAAAACATGTACACAAGAAAACTCAGTGACTCAGAAATATGTATTGATATACCAAGCTTCAAATTACAAAAACATGCTCAAATACAAGGGATGAGTGGCACATACATATTAACCTCAAAACCTCAGTTTGTATAGAATTGTGTGTGTGAGGAACTCAAACATTGATTGTAGTTCCTGTACAAAAAAAAAAAATACTATAAAAAAATGCTCACTGTGTAACATGAAAACCTCAAGATAAACCAAAAAACTTTCCACGTGGGGTAGATCTGCTTCTTCTAAATTCAGGCGTGGATGCATTGCTTCCTTCTTTAAGATTGCTGGCTGAACCATTCAAAACTTTGTTTTCAACTTTGCTAGCCAATAAATGTTCTCCTGCTTGAACAAGTCCTCTGCATGTGGACAAAAAGGTTCTATTATCAATACCAGTAATGCTAATATTTTTGCATATGCATTTGTAAAACTAATCTTGAATCAACATGAGTTTGTAGTAACATGCTTGTTCTGTGGATAAAAAAGAGCAGAAAATTGATTTTGACACAAAATATTGTTTGGATACTGTAATCAAATTGATTTTGAGTGTGTAATTACCAAAATAGCTTTAGTCATCAAAGCAGTGTTGATGCAAAAAGCTACTTCTGATAGTTATAATAAATAAAAATAAGAAGAAAAAGTAAAAACTGTTGTTTAATAAGTTAGAATTAACTAAGCAAGATAGAAGTTATTTTTTAGAAAAGCTAACACAAATTTTCTTTTGCATTACTTTTTCTAAGCGTTTTTTAAAAAGTTTGGAATCATGTTTCAACATTTGCAGACATCATGTAAACTCAAGATGAAGTATGTCATAAGTTGATCCAAACACACCCTACTGTTAGCCATACCTTGATTCAAGGTTCTGAAAATTCCTTGCAAAGTTCTGACGTATCTTTTTGAGATTTAAAGCACCGTGGACAGCAGACTCCATAAATCTAAGATCATTTTCAGCCTCAGAGTAATCATTCTTTGGAGGTGTCTCAACATTACTTTCACTAGCAAATTCCATGTCAGGAATGAATGGTGAGGTCAAATCAGGCTTTTGAATCTTGAAGGGTGATAGTTGATTAGGCTTGACCTTAGCCTTACTCTCAACCTTGCTTTTTCTGATGCCACCTTGTCTTACTGCACTAAGTGCTTGCTTGAATTGTTCCTCTTCATGTTCTTGATGAACTTTCTTATAGTTGAACTTCTGGAGGTTGAAGATAGTTTCCGAAATGTTTTCATGCTTTACTGTCTCTTGTGAATACATTCTTGTGTTATTGTCAGTGGATGCAACCACTGGCATTGTGACAAGGGATTTGTTAGCAGCTGGAAATGGATGCTTTAATATTGGTTGGTTGTCCATTGTTTCAGTTTTTACTTTGCTTTTAATGACTGTCCCTCTATCATTGGATTGTGATCTTCTCACTGGAGGAGATGGTGATCTTCCCTTCACTGAGCTCACTAACTTTTCTTCAGTCAGAAAAGACATTTTTGGCATAGAGTCCTTCTCCATTAATGTTGAGGGAAACCTTGACCTTCTTTGCTTACCTGAAGAGCAACTTCTAGACTGAAAAAAGAAGTTCAAATTAAGTAAGAGCATATATGAATCTGCATCAACATGGCACAATGTCCAAATGCATATTTACATATTTTATTTAACTACCTCCAAGCTTCTATCATCCATAAGTCTTTGACCAGTTTCATGCTTGGTGTTGCCACTGGCACCATATTTTGGTAATTGAAAAGGTGAAACAGCTCTTGGTTTTTGAGAATCAATGGCGTTTCTAGCATTCCCAGCCTTCCACTGCTCAAGTTCTGCTTCCTTCCTCTCCAATGCCAATTTGAGATTTGATATCTAAAAAAATAAAGATCCGTTTACATATGTTGTGCATGTTACATTCAAAATTGCACTACTTGTGACTAAAACGCAAACCTCTTCCTTTAGTTCTCGGATTTCACCAGTTTCTTTGTTAGATTGAGCAGCCCCAAGTTCAATGGATGAAACCCTCTCAGCAAACTTTAGTGTGCTAATTGTCTCTCCAAAAGCATTAAGTTCAGGATTTATATGAACAAACATCAATGTTTTTGCATGCCCTCCTATTGGTAAAAGAAAAGAAACACATATCTCAAGTTAATTTTGCAGAAATTCAAAGCTAGCAAACAACAATGGCAATAACCAAAGTAATACCAGCATTTAAATTTCTATTCACTTATCAGCCTAATCTAACAACCTGGTCCCTAAAGAAAGATTGTACACATAGTGGTCAAATAGTAGTAACACCTATTATAACATTATGGTTGTCATAAGAGAAATGGAAAAAATTCCAAATCTTAGTGCTGCTATAACCTATTATTATTGGTAACTTGCATCAAATGGGAAAAAATTACATGACAAAATGTTACCTAAAGAATCTTGTAACACTTGTGTGAGCTTGCTATTTCTGTAAGGGATATGTGGACTCTTCTGTGCCAAGGCAGAGATGACATCGCCAAGTGCAGAAAGTGATCTATTTATATGTTGAGCTTCCTTTAGTCTCTCACCAACTGCCTCAGATTTGTCAACCCTCTCACTTCCAGCCAAATCAACCAGATGGAGACAACCTCTTAGAATGGAGTTGGAAACTAACTCCCTTCCTCTAACATGAACAGTCAAAACACTGCAAAAAGTAAGAACATGGTTAAATATATTTCGTGGTTGTTGGTACTCATCTATGTTCATGAAGATGTCACTTTACCTATGGGAACGACTGCTTCTCTCATTTAGAGCTGTAGCACCCACGGCACGGTTCTTCTGACCAATTCTCATCAAGTCTAGAACATCTTGAGTACAGGTAACAGGAACTAAAAATGCATCAGGCACATTGATGCCATTCATTTGAGAATTGTTTCGAATGTCTAATGTATATCTTGTTAAGGAACTGAAATAACTACATTAATTTCATTGGTAATATCTGTATAAAATTAAGAGTTTGAACAGCCTTGCTGAAAGAAAAAATTATGATAGGACACTGCTTAAAGGATATCTTCTGTTAGAGCCATCACTGACTAGCAAATCTCTCACTTGTTCATTGTATATTTCAATCATCTGAACGAAAACTTCATACTTTATGGAATCAGACCTTTCCTTTGATATATGAAATAAATCACCCAAAGCCCTGTAGTTTACACCCCATGTCTCTTCTGTTGTAAGATCAGGGCCACTCTGCACAAGCAAGTTGATCACATTAATAGGCATGATAAAAAAAAATGATGGAACACGAAAATGTTTCGTAATTGAACTTATTATAGACCTGGTTGTTTTCTGATGTAGCTATAGTTCCAAGGTCTATAAAATGGACATTTTATCAATTTATGTTGACAAAAAACAAGATATGAAATTAAAATTTGTAAGAAAGCTGTTAAGTTAGAGGTTGAGTAAAGTTTCAAATAAGGAAGTTTTCTAGAGAAATGGCTCCAAACCAAGGTTTGAACTAGTATTACTAGAGTCTTTAAACTCAACAAATCGTGTGATGGTGTCTAAACATGTACCATAAAACACTGAAGTAGAAGGAAAAGCATATGATTGGTAAATAATACATGGATACCCCATGAAAAGAAAGCCAATGGTAGTAAGTTTAGAACCACATACATTGTGTTACCTTTTGTGTAAACAACAGTCAATAATAGCCAATTAATTCAAGATACATTACTTTAGTTTAATGAATCAACATTATGTAAAATAACTAGAACTACTATAAGTGTCTCATACCATTGTGTATGTTTTCCCTGAACCAGTCTGCCCGTATGCAAAGATGCATACATTATAACCATCTAGAACGGATCTGATCAAGGGCTGAGTGTCAGCATAAATTTGTTCTGCACATGACATAAAAAACATCATGAAAAGCATCAAACAAGAACTAGTACATGACAAAAACTGTAAGAAACGTAATTTATTAGTAAGAAAACCATAAGTTTATGATGAACCAAGGAAAGATTTTACTGACTGAACATTAAACAGGAGAAAGAACTTTCCTGCAAGTATTTCAATTTCACAAAGAGACAGTGCTCAATTATAAACAATAATAAAGAGATAATGAGTCTCTTCAATCCGAACCTGTCTGAGGAATCGAACATTGATAAGATTTGTGTGACTATTTTGTTATTAAAATATAATTTTGAAAACCAATTTAACAATAAATTAGAGACTATTTTGTCATTAGGCTATAGTATTAGGGATCAATTTGAATTTTTAATTAAACACATTCAAGGACCAAAGCAGATTTTTCCTTCTTTTATGGACTAAATTGACAATGTCTCTCATTTAAGGATCAAATTGGTCAGTTGCCCTAATATTAAAAATAATATGAAGTCTGTCCTCGATCCATTAAAAAGGTCACTCACCCTGTTATCCACATACCAAGAGGAGAATCAAGTCCCACATCTAGTAAAGATAATGTCAAAATACAATATATACAAGTGAGGGAAATCCTCATCTTAAGAGTCATTTTATAGGTTTAAATTGACCCTAAACCCTCTCTGTAGGAATATTAAACATAAACACAATGCCTCAATTGGATATTTTATTGTATTATATTGCCTAAACCCTTAAACTACCTTGTGTTACGGTTGTTCCAAAAACCTTATCGAATGAAAATACTCGTCTAGCATCTTTTCCATGCTTAAGGGGATTTATGATCATCATATCTCCATTTTCTCCAATATAGTCCACCGTAGACTGCCCATTTGATTGTCCTGGTAAGAATGGCCTCACTCTACAATAAACCCTAATGGCTCCTGCAAAACAGAAATTTAATTAATCAAATTTTAATAAGTTGATCCATGAAACTCATTGTTAGGAACCCGGATTCTTATGCACCTTTAAGGTCTTGTACTTCATTGTAAAGAAGGCGGTTCTCCTCCAAAACTTTGTGGTAGGAAGTGGAGGCCACTTCAAGGCTTTTGATATGATCCTCTAAGTAATAGAACTCAAGTCAGTCCAAATATTATCATGTTATTAAAACACTTCTACAAACAAGATATTCAATGAAAACCAACTCTTAGATGTTACCTAGCCTACTCAGTTCTTCTTCCCACTCTGATTGAATTTGTTTGACCTCCAATTTTGTTTCTTCAAAAAAGTACTTCATACCCTGAAGCCGGATGAAAACCTTAGCACACTGTGCTGAACAGCTAATCCAAACTCATATGTAAAAGTAAACAACTAACAATAGCAATAACTCCTATGATCCAATTTATACCTCAAGTTGTTTCTGTTGAGTGTTGATTACTTCAGCATATTTTGCAGAATAGTTGCCATTTTGTCGAATACTATCACGTTTTCCACCACAATTGCAGAATTTGGAGAAGTCATTTGATGCCAAGCTACTTCTTTGGTTAAGATATAGTGAGATGGTTTCTATGAACTCTCTCTTTGAGAGACAACCCATGTCACCTTTCAATATTTTCTTCAAGAAAAGTCCAAGCTGCAAAGAATTGTTGAGAAGTGTACTTTGGTAAACCATTAGAACGAAAAGGAAAATGTCAAATGAATGGCAATTGTGAAGTTTGGAAACAAATATAAGTTGCATACAAAAATTAAACTATGGAGTACCTGAGTGCCTTGAGAAACAAGCAAAGATGAGAAATCCTTGACTACCTTGCTGAGTAAGGTATCAATTACCTACAAATTATAATCCATATCACAGATAAGACTGCATAAAGAAAAGAAAATCTTTATGCAGATTATCTAAGATTTGTTCCATTTATATATGTTAATTCTAGATTATCTAAGAGATTCTCATGCTTAGCTTAGTGAGTAACATACTCTTTTTATAATATTCATATATTAATCTTTTCAGAAACACGTTTTGTAAAAATTAGAATAGAAGTTACAGCAGTACAACAAACTGGAAAGGATCTTACCGACCATTGCATTCAGAGGAAGATCTTCAATCCCATTGGCCTCTCTAAGGTAAGCCTGAAGAAGTCTGAGTCCAAAGTGATCATAAAGGAAAGCCAAAGCATTGGCAGTTCTGCTTTCCTCAATCAAGAACTCTTCAGATAATTGAAGAAATTCTAGCAGTTGTTCATACTGTGATGACTCTGACTCATCTAATGATTCATCAGCACTTTCACTGCCAACTATGGAGGAAGGAGACTTCTTTGGAAAGGAAGTGATCCTCACAGTTCCACCATACCTCCACACACCAACCCCACCAGATAACTTCCATTCATAAAACCCCTTCAAACATAGAATGCAGTCCACAACTTTATTGGATGAACCTCCCTGCATTTTCAAGTTTTAAAACACAAACCCTCTTTCAACAGAAAACTCAAAAGTAGTGTCAAAATCAACAAACAGATCAAATCTAAGAGGGATACATGGTATCATCTTCAATAGAAAAAAAAATGGCAAGATGTGTTCTGAACAATCTATCTAGCATTGGTTTCATTTGCCAAAATTGTTTTGTTTAGAAACATATAAAATTTAAATTGATTTTATGATATTTAAAAAATTTTGTAAAGAAAAAAACCCAAATTTGGTTGAATTTGAATGGAATTGTGCTTACTTTTTAAGTTTTAATTAATTTAGCATTATACATAAAATAAGAGTGACAAGCATATGATTACTATTTCCCGTATATTTTAAAATTAAAAATGAAAAAAGTAAATATCTTGCATGAAAATACTCAAAAATAAATAAAAATGTACATAATCAATTCAAATATATATATATATATATATATATATATATATATATATATATATATGAGTGTGTAAAGTTTAGAAACCATTTTCAAATATAGATGGATTACACTAAGAATTTTAATAATGAATATAAATTATTTTTAGTCCTCCTATAATTTTTTAATTAGTTTTACGCAGTACAAAAAAATTATGAATACTTTTTATTTTTAAAAATATTAAACATATTTTATTTTCATTAAATAATTTTTATATAATACCAAAATATTGGCTATATTAGTTAAACCAGATAAAATTCATTCAATCTGAGAGTTTAATTAAAATTTATCGGCCAATATATACTTCTTTATTCTATCGTCTAACTACATATTATAAATAAATTTTTTAATTAATTTATATAATCTATATCTGTTAATAAAAAGTATTTTTATTTTTTTATATTATTTTTTAACATATTTTACTAGCAATTTTATTATTATTGATATAACTTGTTTTATTGATTTAATTATTTACATAAAAAATAAACTGAAATCAATAATAATTTTCCTCATATACTTTATAATTATAATATTATAAAATATTGCCCATTTTATCATTTTCATATTTTTTCACAATTTTTTTTTACCATTTTTACTTTTTTTATCCTAATATTTGTTCACCAATGTTTTAATTTTTTGTATAGTTTTTCTAATTTGTTAACCAATTATATCAGGTTTGAAAATATTATTGTATAATTATAACACCTAACAAAAAACAAATTATTTTTTGACTATTTTCTATATATTTTATTATAATTTTATTTTTATATTTGGATGCTTATTTTTATTATAATAATCATAATTATTATTATTATTATATTTTTTATTGTTATTAAAAATGCATTTCAGTAGTAACTATTATAGAAGTTATGTCCAAGATAGTTTCTTATCAGTTGAAAATGTAAAAATTTAAAATCTAATTCCCCTAAAAAGTAATTCATTTAGCAAAAGAATTCAACAATAGGTCTAAACAATACAGTGCGCATGTACTTCCAATTTTATTATTTTTTCTACGAACAAAAAGAAAAATATTTTATTAATTATTAACAAAGTTATTTATAGTTATTTTTTTAATTATTTATCACAAAAATAATTTCATATTTGAATGATTAAAAAGAGAATGGAACAAAAATAAATAAAAAATCCAAAGGCCAAACCTTCTCCAAATCAGATGCTTCAAATGTGAGAAGCTGCATCTCCTTAACAGCCTCTAAGAAATTCCTCATGTTCTCAAAATACTGAATTGCTGAGTGGGCCGCACCCTCTGCACATTGAACAGCAAGCCCAGGATTCTCCACCACCTATCCAGCCCAATACACAAAACAACCAAATAAAGAAATTGTCACCAAATTAAGACTTTGAAAACTAGGTTTTTACTTCCTACACCCCCATAATTTCTTTGTACACCCCTTCAAATTTTCAAAATGACCATTTTTTTTTCTAGAAAAGTACATATTCCAAGAGCTTTCCAAAACAAGCTTTTCATACTTTTAGGAATAAAATATTTACAACAAAATTTTCGAAATAAAATTTTTGAAATATGATTTTCGAAACAAAATTTTCAAAACTCATGAAATTTATTCTTGAATATGTTTTCTGGAATGAAATTTCCAAAATAAACTTTCTGGAAAGCATGTAATGCCTTCCTCTTACATGAAGTGTATTATGGAAAGAGTTTTCCATAATACATGAAATATGTTCCAGAAATAGCTTCTCGAAATGATTAATGTCTTGTTTGTCCCGCATAATTTATAGATACTAATAATTTTTTATATTAAAAAATTGTATTTTTTCAGTTAAACTTATATTTATAAACAACAGGAAATTATAAAGTTTTGGAAAATGGAAAAGTGGACCTTGAGAACAGCACCAGGGTTGACTTTGTTGAGGACATTGCAGAGAATGAGACCATTGCGTAGGGCAAGGCAAAAGTCTTCTTCAGAGGGTGTTGCAGTGAGAGACAATGATGCAACATTGTCCATTTGGCGTAGCCATTCTGTTGCTTTGTATCTTCTCCAAGCTTCCACCATTCAACAAAAACCAAACCATTTACATCACAAAATAAGATCACCAAAAAGATTGAACTATGTGAAAGGTGTAATAGGAAGTCACCAAAAACATAGAGAATGGTTGTATTATGTCAAAATCATCAAACAAAAAAGTTAAGGGACTGTTATTAGAAGTTAGGTAGAAAAACAAAGACACTAACAATGATTAGTAACAGCAAAGTGGCATTTTAAATGTTACGAATTTATGGTGCTCCTTGCTTAGATGTTGCTCCTTGCTTAGATGTAGGGTCTTGATAATCGTTAATGCTTAACATTATGCTCTAAAATCATAGTTAGGGACTATGATCATGTCCATAAAAAGATTAAAAATATATCTTCTAATCAATAATAAAATAACAAATCATAATGATAATATCTTAATACAACCCTTTAGGTTATAAGATACTTGGTGGCACAAATTTTGGACCCGACCCCTTAGGGACAAGGGCACAGTCCTACACCTTAATTGAGTGGTGGGGTGCTGATCCATTTTAGTACAAACACTTACCCCCACACACTATTCTTCATCATCAATCTCTTGCTACATCTCATTCTTTTTCTTTTCTAGCCACCCACACTTTGTTTAACATATAAACCTAGCTTTTTGTTTTTTAACATTGCTTTTTCTGCTTTTGTTAAGTAAAGGGGTCCAAGTAATAATTTGGTTGACCAAAAAACAAAAGAAAAAAAAACAAATGAAATTGTTAAAATAACCAAATGATATGTTGCTTCTTTTCTTTTCATTGGGTCATAAGAAACAAACATCACACCTAGAAACGTGCCTCAACTCAAGCATCTTTTGTCAATTATCTACTTTTTCACAAAGAGCTATTGTCTTCTTTCTTTTTTTCTTTCTTTTCTGGAAGAGGAACTACACACCACATATATTTGCAACAATTTTTGTTCAAGTTATGCCTACTTTCACAAATTGGCAGGTTGTATGCACCCTTTTGCTGCTTCCAATAAGGTTTTCCAAGAGAAGAAAATCTTATTCCCAATTCAGGGTATGAACTCTTTCAGCAAAGTGAATTATTCCCTCCATTTCAAATTGATCCATGTTAAAGTTTTTATACAGAAACAAAAAAAAAATAACCACTTTAAGATAATAGTATGAAGGGATAAAATAGAATAAATTTTTAACATTTATCAAAACAAAAAACACTAAAGTGTAAATCAACTTGAAATATTAACATTTTTGACAGATTATGAGTGTACAAGTTCTGTATAGTATCAATCAATCTTGATCTCCCATGTCCTTGAAAAATATTAACTATCGTAAAATACAAACATAAAATTATTCCATTGAGAGATATTGAAAAAAAAAAAATCATACCAGTAATAATATATGAAGATTAAACTAAAATTATATTTACAAATCTGGTATTAAACTGCATTATTACACACCTGTATTTATATTATAACTAGATATTAATGGCATGCATGGTGTGTGACATTAAAGAAGCATACCTGCTTCCTCTGCCTTCCTCTGTGCCAATTCATTATCATTGAAACCTTCCTCTGTGACAGTGCATGAAGCCTCCTTGTTCATGGTGGTGACCACCAAACCCTTCAATCCTCTCTTTGAAGGAGATGTGAAAAATGAGTTTTGGCAACTCTCTTGTGGCATCTCAATCTCTCTGACAATCAACCAAGAAAACTGTATTAGATGATAATAGCATTGTATGCATACAAAAAGTTTCATACACAACACAATTCCTATGTATGATATCAGAATCAATAAACTGATTGTGGGTAGCTTCATACACATAGCAAGAACTAAACTTTTCATCTGATCAATTCTTACCTGGATGCAAACCAATTCTTACCTGATTGTGGGTAGCTTCATACACATTGCTCAACTATATTAGGAATGGGTTTTCCTTATCGATAAATTTAAAAGAAAAGCACGAGATTGCAGAAAGAAGAGTAAAATTACCTGGAGAAGTGAAAGATTGAGAACAAGAAAGTTAAGTTTGGTGAATGAGGAGGTTAAGGAAATGGAAAGAGGGTTTTTGTGTGATGAATAAGCATTAGAAAGAAAGAAGAAGGTTATTGTGTGCAATGGTAGTGTGTATCTGTGAGTGTGGAAACTGAAGAGAAAAAACAGAAACACATGAAAACTTTCAAACGTCGTTATTGGCATTCTCAGACTAATATAGGACAAATGACTGCGTCAATTGACGGAGATTCTACCTATTATTGCCGTCATATCTATTTTAATATTCCCAATAAACTAAATTTCAATATTAATGAACCAAAAGTTCTTCCGAAAATTAACAAATTTAAAAGCTCATTTATTTAAGAAACAGACATTTCTCTTTAATCTGTTACTAAAATGAACATTTAAAAAACATAAGTCTGGTTATTTTATTAAAATACATTTTGTACAAAAATAAATAGAAACAAATTTAATTTATATATATATATATATATATATATATATATTAAACTTTTAAAGTGATTATTTACCGTATACAATAATCTATAATTGGATGACACTCAATTTTAAATAAATTCATATACCTTAGATGATGATAAAAATTTTAATTCTAACAAAAAAATATTGAACATAATGTTATATATGTAACAAAAAAAAATTACAATAATTAATGCACATGTTAACCAACTGAAGTAGACTTCATTCGCAATTTTATAATCTTAGGTTTTACAATCTTTTATTACATTTTTTTTTATAAAATAATAGAGAAAAACAAATGGACCATTACCTTTATTTACCAAAATATTGTAGAAAAGGTAATGCAATCAAACTGTTATTTTTTTTCAGTATAATAATAATAATTTAAAAAACAAGTATAAAATAATTTATAATCTTATTTACAGTATAAAAATAACTATACGCAACAAAAAATTAAATTCAAAATTAAGTAAGTTTTAATATTATTTATTATTGAGTATAACGACAATATTATTTACTATTAATAAATAACAAATTAAAGCAATAAAAGACAATAAGGTCGTGTATAAATGACTTGAAAACACACTTCCTACCCATATTATTGTCTACTCGGTGTTGTCTCTCCGTACTACAGCATTCAAAATACAATAAATTTATGTTCTAGAGTGTTAATCTTTCCATTAATTTATAAGTTGATCTTTAATAATTAAAGTAACCTATAACTAAAATGTGATAATAGTGAAAATTCAGCTATTTTTGTTAACTTTTATTTATCCTTATTATCTATTTGACTTGGTATATTATTAGAATTTAAAATCTCATATATTTTTCAACTTAAAACTTAAACAAAATTTATCAACTTTATATATAATTGAGCCAATTTTTGCATAAATATTTTCAATTTACCGATGAAGAATGACATTAATCTATTATCAATTCACATAAATTCTGAATTCATGAGACTTCTAAAAAATTTAAGTAAATATATAACAAATTTCATAAATATGTTAATGCATTTCTATTATAGAATTTCTATCTCTTGCGAAATTCTTCTCGGTCTTTGATGTTCAATCCTAATTTTCTGATAAAATGAGTGAAAAGCTACAAATTAAGTCACATTTATTTGTATATCGTAATATTTATTTAGATTTGTATACGTTTTAGTCTTGTTCAAGCGTACATCGTAATATTGTTTTATTCCAAATTCAATATCTTTAATTTACAATCTTGTATAAATATCATCTGCACCCAAAAAGAAATCATGCACGTGATCAACACCAAAAAATTTCTTAATGCGCATGAAAATTGAATCTACTAATTGTTTTCCTTAATTATGTCAAGAAAATCATTACAATATACCATAACTAATAAGATCATCTTATTCACATATTCATATATTTGAACTACTCAATCAATCTTCTATCTATTTTAATATAAATGGAAATATTTTAATGGTCTTGTTGCTTAAAGCACCAATTACCAAATTAGCCTTTCTTGATTACTCATAATTTAAAAATTGTAATTTTTTATGAGTTTCATCAGTCTTCTTTATTTCATTTATTCTTTTCAAAGAGGTACTTTAGTCTCATGTGATCACTAAAAATATAAAAATAAACTCCATAAAGATAATGTCTTCACATTTTCAAAATCAAAACCATAGTAGTAAGTTTTAAATCATAAACAATTTGTTTCATGACTCTTCAATTGTTTGTAAGCATTAGTCACAAATTACAATTCTCTTTACTTGCACGAACATACTTCTCATACCTTGATATGATGTTTGCAAAAAACTTTATAGAATGTTCTTAACTTCGTGATGATTAGATTTGAAGAACTAGTTAGGATTTATTTAATTCCAAAAAAACTTTGTTCACTCCTTTCGATCATTTAAAAGATATCACTTCAAGTTAACTAAGTCAAAAGGACTATTATCTTTGAAAATTCATTTGTGAATCTTAAGTAATATCTAGTCAAACGTGACTTTAGATATTCTTATTGCAATTTTGCTTACACTTTAGTATGATATACACAAATTCCTTAAACTTATGCAACATATCTAAAGAATTTTACTTTTGACAACCAAAATTTAATTTAGCATGTAACTATTTCTACTTCAAAAACACCCAACATTATTTCCATGCGATTTAAGTTATTTGTGATTTTCATAATAATAGACAAGTATGTCATTTATAAAGACAATAAACTTATCTAAATATTATTTTAAAATCTTATTCATGAAGTTAATGAATACAACTAGAGCCTTAGTCACTCTACGTGACAACATACTTATAATGTTCATATTTAAGTTGTCTTTTATACCTCATTTTCTTTAATGAGAATTTGATTATATCCTTAAATTAAATCTATTATAAAAAAACACAATTTACGATTGATTCATCAAATTATCAATTTTATCTGTAACAAATTTTCAATTTGTTTCTTTAACTAAACTAATTATGCTAAGGGACAACAAATACAACATCTACACTAAATCAATCTTATAAAAAAATCACTTATAAGTAATCCTTAAACTTCATTAAGAAATACATTTATGCATTCTTGTACTATTGGTACACCAACATAGTTTTCTTAATTAATATAGTATTTCTCACAAAATATAAAGATTTGCCCGAAGTTTTTTTTGATATAATTTAGAATAGTTTGGTAAGTGTATTTCATTTATATGTTTCTTACGGACTTTAATTAACTTCTTAGACTGTTGTGAAATTACTTTACATTATTTTCTCACAGAACAGGTATTTTTTACTAAAAAATACTCTTAATAAATTGAATATAATTTATGTAGATGATAGAAAGCTCTCATCCTTTAAATTATTTATTTAATTAACATAATATATAATTAGTAATCGAGACTCCATCTATTATAACTCCCGTGAGTTAATTTATCAAGAGTGTAGAATTACATTATCTTTTAATTTTACAGACACTACTAAAATTCTTATATTACATGAAAATTTTCTTGTAAATTTATTAAAATAATTTATAAAAAAAGACTTTTTCTTGCTATTTTTTCTAAAAATCTGAATTGACAAATAATTCTTTCGTGGATAATTAATTCCTACAAAATTATAAAATTCATAAATATTTCCTACAAAATTTTGTTGTGAAAAATGTTTTATACAAAATATTTTACAACAAAATTATCAGCAATTTTCTACAATTTTTTTATAAGAAAATTTATAAGTATTTTTTATAAAAAAAAATTCAAAACAAAATTGACAGGAGTTTTTTAATGAGATCACGTAAGTCGCTAATTATTTTGTGGGATAATTAAGAAAGTAAATAGAAAAATGCAAATATAATACTTATTTACACTACAACTTTATCAGTGAAGAAGTACACTTGTCACACAATCTTAAATAATAACAATTTTACCAAGATTTATTATGACAAAAAACAAGAAAATGCATTTAATAAACAACCAATGTGTTAGTTAATCAGTGCCCCGATTACATTATAATCTATAGAGTTGAAAAGAAAGTAAAAAAAAAAAAAAAAAAAAAACAAAAAAAAAGGGAAAGTTAAAAAAAAGAAAAAAAAGAAAAAAAAAATTGTTAAATTAAAAAATAAAAGGGACTGCTAAAAGAAGAAAATTAACGATCTTTTGACTGTGGATTAATCAACATGCTTAATTAGCACTGATTTCGATCAATCAATTGTTGGTTTCTTAAGAACAAAATATGATTCATTGTTTCTTTTTCTTCTTCTTTTTTTCTTTTTCTTTTCATGCGATGTGATTTGCTTTCATGTTTGGAAGAGAAATGAAAGATAACAAAAAAAAAAAAGAAACACAAAGGTTGACGAGAAATGCACATAATATAAAAAGATAATGTAGATTTTAAAATTTTATTTTTAAAATTTGTTTAATAATCGATTTATTCTATTATATATTATATTGTATGTATTATTTAAGTGGTCTTTTGAGTAAAGAATTCTCGGAAAAGATATAATATCAATAAAATATTATTAGAATCCAAAGGAATTAAACCACTTATACATGTAGTTTCCTTTCTTATAAGTTATTATTTCTTTTTTCATTTCTATTTAATGTTAAATTTAGACTACACTTAAATATATCATTACATGAAATTATATCTATAAATTGAATATTATTATCCACAGTGGGCTTCAATGTTCCAATTCTAACCCAAGTTCATCCGGCAAGCATCATTAGGAATGACTATCGCGTTTCCGATGAATGGTCCGCTTTAGAGCGTTTGAGCTCTGATTTTATCTTTAAAAGGCGTCTCAGAGGGTGGAGGGAGGTAGAAGTATTTAAATTTCGTTTGACCTCGACTCCTAAACGATGTGAGACTTTATTGGATATACCAGAATAGTACTTATTTGCATTGTTTTTTTTTTTTTGGATTTTAAAAATAAAATAAGAGGCAAAAGGTGAAGGTTGGATCCCTGTAATGAAAATGATTGAGGATGTTGCCTTTGTGCTTTTGGTGGTTTTACATTTTGCACCCCCATTTAGTGGACCACACAGAGGGGACCTTATCGTTTCTCTTTCTCTCATTATTTTGTTGATTCACTTTCGTAGCCTTTCTTTTAGGTTGGTTGGTTAAAGATGGAAGAAACTTCACCTACAAGCATGCATGTTAGTATTAGTGATCTTAGACTTTCTTCTTTGTCAAAAAGACCTGAATTACAAATGGATCATTACTAATCATGAAAACATTTTCTTGGTATGTGTGCTTTTTCATTTTCTCTTGTGTTTGATTTATCCAATTACTAGGTGAAACAATTTGAGAGATTATGCTAAAATACTTTCTTAAATTTTTAAATAAAGTATTTCCTAATGTATTCATGCAATGTAAAATATGTTTTTCTTGTAAAACTCTAAATAGTTATTAGTTTGAGTGGTAATGATTTTTTTTTCTAAAACAATATTTGCAATTACATTTACACGAATATTAATAATATATATAAATCTTATATCAACTAAAGATAAAATCAATTTATAATATATAAATAAAGATAATTTCATTTTACGAGTCAATTTGAAAAGATGGATTTTAGATTTAAACTCACTTACTAATATGGTTAAAGTTTATCCTAATAAGATTTATTAAATTTAACGTATTATCTGTTATTAGATTGTCTGTTAATATCTATTCTTATAATCCATATGTATTTGCTTTGGTGCAAGGAGTGTGTTGGGTATTCCACATCAATTAAAGATAAAACTAATTTACACTATAGAAAAAGATACAATTTTCATCTTATAAGTCGGTTTGTAAGAATGAAATAATTATATTTATAATGGTTAAATATGTTTTTGATTCTTCAAGTTTTAGTGAATTTTGGAATTAGTTAATCTTTAAAAGTTTATACCAATTTAGTCATTTATCTTTAGAAATATGTGAATTTTGTCCTTCTTACCAAATTCTGTTAGGTTTATTTGACATTTTAAACGTATTTTATGATAATATTTGAGTTAACATTAAAGCAAAAATGTGTCAAGCGGTATAAACAATTTAAATACTATTATGAAATGCGCTTGAAAAGTCAGATAAACTTACCATAATTTTGTTAAAAGGACTAAATTCAGGCATTTTTAAAAATGAAGAACTAAATTGGTCAAAATTTTTGAAGAGGGACTAATTCCAAATTTTACTTAAACTTGAGGGATCAAAACATGTTTAACCCTATATATAATTATGAAATAAATTTTGTGAATTAAGAAAAAAGTTGATGTTGTTTGTAGTTGACCACCCTTAGCTTAGCTTAGCTTGATGAGTGGAGAAAAGGTGGATTGAAAAATGCATCACACAATCTCATGTAATGCCAAATAGTAATATAATTGGAACCAAATAAACAAACCCTAATCCTTTGTTGGTAGAAAAGAAAAAGAAAAGGAATGTGTGAAATAGAAATTGTTGTTGTTCATGATTGATTTGGGTCCATTTGGCATTGGAAATATTGTACACTAGGATGCATATTCATATGTTGTGATCATTCATTCACGCATGCTAATTAATCAATGTAAATGTTCCATTCTATTGCTAATCCTTTTATATTTATATTTATGTGCCTCTTTTCATATTTCTCAATCTATGAAAAATTCCACACTTGTTATATACCCACATGGATGTGAAGGATGAAAAATATTATAACAAAAAAATTTACCTTGAATTATAGGGTGCGATTAACTTTTATGTTGGTATTAATGAATATTTTTAAGGGGTAAATATCAAATTTGGCATCTTAAAACTGTTAATTTAATATTTTTTAACTCAGTAAATGAAATATATTATATAAGGAGCGTCAAAACATTTATATATATATATATATATATATATATATATATAAGTAAAAGGATTAAACTTAATAACTTATATATATTATTTAAATTATCCATTACCTAAACTCTAATGGTTTAAAGTATATTTTATATAATTTATTGTTTAGAAAAAACTGAGGGGTTATTCAATTAACGAAATAATTCAATTTCCAAGTTTAGAAACAATTCTAAAATTGTCCAAAAATAACTAGGTTTATAGTTCATAATGGACTATTCCAATTCCAAATTAGTTGAAACTAAGGTATATCTGAATAAGTTTGATGTAAGAATTATTCTAAAAGAAAATTAAATATTTATTTTCATAAACTAAATATAAAGCTTTATTCATATAACTTGTCTGAATTGATATTCTTAAATGATTAATTTATTTTAACTTTCCAAACAAGTTTTTATTTTTCACTTTTAAAAATTTGTCCAAACACGTCGTAAAATGGATATATGTTTGTGTTTTGATTTTTTTTTTTTTACAGATTGATCGTATCAAATGTGAGATTCAAGTTTTAGGGTAGTTCTTTTTGTACCCCTATAATTTCAATTTGCACTCACATAAGTATAAATATTCCAAATCTATTTCTTGACTTAAGATTTTCTATTTTTGGAGTGGGTAATCTAGGTCATTTTAAATTGTATAATTTAGAACGTTAAAAATTAATATTTTTGTATTTTGTAATGTAAAATACAGAATACAAATTTATATTATGAAATGTTTTTTATATTATACAATCCTGAATATAAAATAAAAATGTATAATGAATTATGTAAATATAAATTTGTTTTTATATTATGAATTGTGTATTTCAAAATAACAAAATAACAAAATGTATTATAAATTCTACAATTTAAAATATATTTAGTGCTCGAATGAAAGAACTTACAAAGGAAGTCCATGACAGGTGTAGAAGAATAAGAAAAAAAAAAGATGAAGTTGAGAATATAAACATAAATTAATTATTTCACACTTTCGTTTATATTATTTTCTTTCATCTAGGGTAAATTGGACATTTCATTCATATATGGAGGGACAGATTGAAATCATGGAAGTGCAAGAAGAATTGGCAAGCAAAGTATAGGTTTGGGCTTACAAGTTTCAGGCCCAACGAACACAGGATAGTTATTATTTCCAGTTTTCAATTTACCAATATACTTCTAATTTATATTTATATAAATGTTCATTTAATCTTTAAATAAATTTTAATTTTAAAATTAATTTTTAAAAAATGAATACATGCTATTTATAATCTTTAATATTGCGAATTTTAACATAATACATTCTATAAAGAGTATAAAATCAGTGTATTTTTAAAAGAATAACAACACAAAATATGCACATGTACATTTAAAAATGGCTTTCCATCAAAAGTTATATTTTCCATCATACTTAATATAACATATTTTATCTTATTCATTTCAAAGTATTATAGATGAGCATACTGATTCAAGTTCAAACGAATAAAAAATATAAAAATTATCAAATCAACGTTTATTGAAAAAGTTATATTAAATATAGCCTATAAATATTAATATGTTATTCAATTTTATAAAGCCAGAAGTAAATTTATACAATTTTAATGTAACATCCCATTTAATAGTCCTTCAAGTTACTAAACAAAATATCATATTGTGATAGAGCAAAGCAGATAATCAGAAAAGCCATCCAGGAGCTTAATACAGTCATCCCAAAATAACCTGTTTTTAAACCTTTGTACTACTCTCAGAAGTAAACTTAAGGAAAATATAACTTATACATCCCAAAAATGCTTTCTTCTAAAAACACAAGTTCAAAGACAAAAGAACACTAGGGGCCACAGGCCAGGTCCGGTCCGAGGGAGGAGTACCATCACCTAGATTCTTCTCTGCTCACACCAAGTCGTAGGTGGTCATCATAAAAGAAGATATTCAAGGAAAAACATGTCAGGCAAGAAGGGTAAGTTAACAACTCACATAATAAGAGGTGAATTTACATAACTAAAATAACAAACAATTTTACACACATCATAATTAAAATCAAGTCACTATTACAAGACACACAAGTACCCGACTCTAACTCAATATCCGGATTATGTAAACAAATTGGATCTCTTGGTGGCTTGCACCTGTGAAGGTTCCTAAACTCTGCAGAGTTTAGGCTTAGGGGTTATCACCCAACCACTCCCAAGGTAAGTCTCCTTCGCGTCTATGATTGATCGGGTCCATAGACTAGGACCTCTTGCTACTCCTCACGACATAACCCATCACACTCTACATGAGTATTAATGGATTATTGGAGCGTCAGGATGCCAACCAAAACTGAGTCCTTAAATGTTTACACACACTAAGTACCTCTCCTAGGAATTCCCATGAAATCCTAGTTCATCTCATCCCTTTACAAATTCTCATTCCACCAACTTTCATCATACAATTATATGCATACACTAAGAATCATCATCATCCAACATACTGTAAGCAAACATCATCTTATCTCAATCAATGCCACTGTTGTTCATTTAAAACAGAGAAGAAAACATAACCCTGCAGTGAAATTCGCCTAAGCTAGCGAATCTCGCCTAGGCTAGAGAGTAATCTCGCTTAGGCGGATTACTCTCGCCTGGGCGAGACCCCTTACAGTGGGCAACTCGAACACCTGAGCGAGTTCTCGCTCAGGCCAGGTTGGTTCGCTTAGACGAGAAGATATCTCGCTCAGGCGACCCCAGCTCGCCTAGGCGAGACCTCGCACAACAATCAGAGGTTCGCTTAGGCGAGAGCCACTCGCCTAGGCGAAATTATCAGGTTTTCCACACTGTTCTTCACATGTAGTGTTACGAAATTCACACCACAATCTAATTACACATCACAGGCAGTTCAAAAGGGAATTAAGCTCAGGATCATCTCATCCAAACATACAAGGAGCTTGGTGGAATTTGAAATGGGCACCAAGGAGGCAGAGGTCTCAAATTAACCTAGAATTTCATCACCAAGACACAGAGCAGAGGGGATTTCATAATTAACTCAGAATTCAGGGATGAACAGATGAGTTCTAGATGGAATTGAACTAAAATGGAAAAATGGAACCTACCGAGGAGGGAGGGAACTGAGGGACGAAGCACCAGAGAGTTCAGCTCAGTCTGATCTTCCAGAATCTAGTCACAGAATGCAAGGAATTGGTGAGGAAATTAAGTAATTGGGAGAAACAGAAGAGAAGAATTTGAAAGCAGAGAGGGAGAGTGGAGTTGTGTTTCTGAATGCTTAGAGAAAGAGAAAAGGGTGGTTTAATTAAGGGGTTTCACATTTAACATGATTAAATAAATTAATTACATGTAAATCATTAAGTTTATATTTGTATAATTAAATTCATTTACAATTTATTTTGTAGTAAATAAGGACTAATACATAATATTTCAGATATAATATGATGCACAGATACGATACGTGTATTTGATACGACACGTATTCAATACGTGAATAGTCAATACATTTATTTTCAAAATAATAGGATATGATACGTGATAGATACGTGATATATGAATATTGAACAGTGTACAATAATTCTTACAAATATAATAAATATGATTGTGAATCCAAATTTCCTAATTAGAGACCAATTATTTTGGTAGCCAACACCTAAATGTTAGTGATTAATTTAAAAATTAATTCACAATTGAAACTATTTTAATTATCAATTTAGAAATTAATTATAATTTTTTGAAACTATTTTAGTTGTCAATTTGGTCATATAGTGACTAATTATTTTTTGTCACTAAAATTAGTTATTATTTAAATATTTTCTTGTAGTGTACTACGACTTTATAAATTACATACTTTATTGATAAGTATAGTTAAAATATCATAATGTATCAGACACGATATATGTTATGTGACCCAAGTTGAAGTATCAGTGCATCATAGGATATAAAAATTAAAAAGTAAATTTCCTTTAATTATACAAATAAACGAAAGATTTAATTTTAAATATTTTACAGGAAAATAATATTACCAATCATTTTTCGTTTGGTGAAGTGCTTGCCGGTGAAATCAAAGAAATTCAATTGAAAACTGAATTTGGTTTAAAAGAAAGAAACAAAAAAGTTTTATCTCAATTGAATTACGAAAGAACTTTTCTGTATAAACTCACAACAAAAATATCCTAACATATCTCTTAGCACTTTATTCCATTCTACTATTTGACAAATGCAAAAGTATACTAATTCCGTGACCAAATAAACCTTTTTTCGAATTTTGCTACAATAAAAACTTCAACATTTAAAATTATTCTGTGTATAAATAAAAAATAAAAAAAAATCATATAAATTGTTCTAATAATTATACTTTTTCCTAACTTGTTACGGTGTTTTCTTTTTCAAATACCATGACCAAGTCATTTCAAACCAAATATAATAATATATCAAATATAAAGAGATTAACAATAAATAAAAAAAGGTCATTTTTATCTTTTTCAATTAAAAATCTCCTTACAAGCCCCCCTAATTCAATAAACCTTCATTATAAATAATTGTTCCTCTGTTATGTAGTGAAACTAAGAATTGTTTTCTTTATTAGTTTTAAATATCATAAGTTTAAAAAATTGATATTCATAATATAATACAAAAGTTAATTTATTTTTTAGTATACATAAAAGTATATAATTATATTAATATATGAGATAATATATAAAAAAATCAGTAAAGGTCATATATAATCTTTAATGACTAACCATAACAAAATAGAGGATAGTAAAAAATCCATAACAAATACCTTCACAAACACAAATAATAAAAGTATAATTCACATTTTAATGTCGTTGTTCTTAGGTAAAATTAGACAACAATAATGTTAATATATTAAGAATTAAACTAGACATGTGAAAATAAAATAAATAAAAGATGACATTTTAACAACGATATAATTTACATTAAATGGATAAAAATTGAAATTTGATCTTCACATCATGAAGGAGTTTTATGCCAACACATGATTAAAAGAATCGAGTAATGATGTACGAAGATCAAAAGTGATGAGAATGTGGATTCATCATGATAATGATAAAATTAATAGATATTTTGAAATATCACTAACATTAAACAAAAAAATAATGTATTGACTAATGAATTAAGGGAAGACAATATTTTAACAAAAAAATAATATATTTATAGACATCATTTTTGTTGATAAACATTGTGTTAATTAACCATACTTCTAATATATATA
>Ga0214544_1001958_pt1 | contig 43365 bp, 27 predicted proteins | sample CNSS3metaG_FD_160074 | JGI IMG/M metagenome (GOLD analysis project Ga0214544, IMG submission 160074) | Root nodule microbial communities from cowpea collected in UCLA plant growth center, Los Angeles, California, USA - CNSS3 | ecosystem: Host-associated > Plants > Roots > Nodule | place: USA...
TATATATATATATATAACTTTGAATTTTGATTTTGATTAAAATTGTGGTATCTACATATTTAGAATTTTGTGAAGTGAATTAATTTGTTATCAATAATGATTGATATTACCTGCATCTAAAAAAATGTGTGTAAACTAGAAAGGTAGAGTAGTTAGAGTTACATTGATGTGATGAGATTTGTTAATTTGGTTTTCAGATAGTGCTTTGGGTGGCAATTCCGTCGTTATTGGAGAAAGGTTCAGTGACGTTGGTGATGACAGTGTTCTTAATCATATTTCTGTTCCAATACCTTCCCAAAATTTATCATTCTGTTTGTCATCTACGACGCACGCAAAACCTCTCTGGCTACATTTTTGGAACAGTTTGGTGGGGAATCGCCCTTAACATGATAGCTTATTTCGTTGCTTCCCATGTAAGTCACTCCTTTCTTCTCACCATGCATGCATATTCTATCTACTTCTAAGCCAATTATTTTCTTTTAAATAAACCATATTATTCTTTTAGATTCATTTTCAAAAGAAAAAATTATTATAAAAAGACATCGTATACAAATATTACTTATTTGTAAAGAGTTTATATATATAGAATAAATTCACCTTAGAGGGTTACAATTATTCTTAGTTGTTTTGCAAATGGTGTTAGTTTTTAAAAAGATCAAGTATATGAGTAGAAAGGTTTACATACATAAAATGAATATGTGGTTAACAATCATTGTATGTCGTGATACACGCGTTTATGAAAAGTGATAAGATTTTTTACATGGTGAAACTAGTAGCACCTTTTACTAGTTATTATCAAAGGGTGAAGACTCTCTCTTATTTATTTATTCTTTTATCAGCAAAGAATAACTTTAATTAAAAAGAGCAATTGATGGGTACTCTAACCCTTATATAAAAAGCATTGTTATACACATTGATGTTCTAGTTTAGCATTCTAACTCCACCAAAACAATAGATTCCACCTAAATCAAAACCACATGAAGCACCATTGTGATTCACCAACAAAGAGTAAAAGCGGCATGTATGCCTCCCTAAGTATATGTTTGGCATATTCCTACATAACCAACACAAGTCCAAAATCCTTTTGTTTCATACCATTAGCAGCATCCCATTTTAAAGGCTCCAGCGTTCTGAGTAGCTCCTTGATTTAGCTGTAATAGTCCCTCATTCACACTGCTCTACACTCCTCTGATGCAATAAACATATCAGCAACATATTCATCTCATCTCCATGTGTATTCCGAACAACAATTTGGTATATTCGATATATTCCATTATAAATGTTCTACTGCCCATAGTCCATGCAAATGTGAAGAACAATACTTCCTTGTTGTTTAACTCTCTGCAAAATGAAAAAGAACACTCCTCTGCATGCTTCATTTATGCAAAAAACAAAGAATTGCTCTCTCCAACTCTCCTCATCACAATACATAGCAACAACCACTACTAGAAATTTTCATATTACATGGGATTTTTCTTGAAAATTTGTTAAAAAAATTTGCAAGAAAAAACTTTTTTCTAACATTTTTTCTAAGAATTTTAATTGGCAAGTAATTCCTTCGTGGGTAATCATTTCCTATAAAATTATAAAATTTGCAAGTATTTCCTACAAAATTTGTTGCGAAAAGTGTTTATATAAAATATTTTGCAAGAAAATTGGTAGCAATTTCTTGCAATTTTTTTTTCAAAATAAAAATTTGTAGGTATTTCCTACGAAAAAATTTTTAAAACAAAATTGGCAGGAAATATGAGTTTTTTTAGTAGTGAACATCCTTTATTGTCTGTCCTAATGTATGACTATACTAGAGAGAATTTCAATGTCACAAAACATTTTACACCTTCTAGTGAACTATATATGTGTTGCAAAGCATTTGTTTAGCCATCACAAGATATCACCCTCACCTTACCACCATTTAAACCTTGTTGAGCTAATTGCCTTATTAGTCCTTTATCTAACCATATATCTTCCCACTTCCTTTTCCTTATGGTTATATCCTGCACTATTTTGAACTTTTGTATGTATACCCATATTTCTTATTTCTTATGATTAAAGCCAATTTATTTTCATAAATATTTTAAGCATGTGGCTGGGCTCAAGCACTAATCTAATATGTAAATGACAATTTTGAATACTTGTTAATTATACACCCACATGTTTTTAGTTGTGCCATTGTAAATACCTCTTTAGCATCTACTGTTTCATCTCTAAATATAATATTGTTTCTATGATTCCAAATTACCCAAACTATTGTCATCCACATGCATTTCTAAACACCATTTTGTTTATTGTTCAACTCTAAAAGGTAAAATCGTTGGAAATGCTGCTTTGGCTTAAAATGTTGAACATTATTAATATACATATCCATTTGTTACATTGATTCCACACAGCCCTTGACACATTACAAATAAAAAATAAGTGGCTGTGGCTAATGCATTCTTCCTCGTCCTCACACAACGAGCAACATCTATTATCTATTCTTATCCCTTTATTGATTTTGTTGTCTTTCGTTGGAACCCTATTAAGAATCACTCTCCAAGCCAAGTGTTGGGCAGATGGAAGAGCTTTAATTGACCAAAAACAACAGAACATGTCTGAATCATCACCACCAATGTTATCTTGCAATATTTTATAAGCATAATTGACCGAATAACATTTTGAATTTTCCCCTTTCCACTCCTAGATATCTTCTCTCTCTCTCTTTCTCTCTCTCTCTCTCTCTCTCTCTCTCTCTCTCTCTTTCTCTCCCTATTTAAAGATTTATCTAATAATTGTTCCATCATTAGAGCTAATTGGGGTATTTCCCAAAGTAATTCCCTCCTCCATGCCAAATTCCACTTCCAACTTTCATTGTTCCAACAACCTATCTCTCTTATTGTTGCTTCTTTATTTATGGAATTTGCATATAATCTTGGGAATTTTTCTTTTAGTGGAACTTCTCCAATCCATTTGTCATTCCAGAAATTAATCAAATCCCCTTTTCCAAGTTTCCACTCAATATTTTCCTCAAACCAGTTCCCATGTTGGCCTTCACTTGTCACCTTCTTAATATCCCTCCACCACTCTGATTCCAGCCTATTACGGACCTTATTGTTTAAATTCGTCCCAGTTTCATATTTAGATTTTAGGGTTTCTTTCCACAAGCCATCCCTTTCTATTCCTAGCCTCCATCTCCATTTCCCAAGTAAGGCAATATTGAACAGTTTGAGGTCAATTTAATCTCTTGTTTAAATGAAGTTTAAGAAAATAGTTATTTAACTTAATGAAGTCAATTTGTCTTATATACTCACTTTTGTATTGTACCTAATTTTAAAAAAAGGTTTAATTACTCGGATGGTACCCACTTTGGTAGAGGTTTGTCAATCTGGTACCCACTTTTAAAAAAGTGTCAATTGCATTCCACATTTTGAAAAAGTGCTTGAATTAAGTCTCTTTCAGACAGAGTTGACTAACGCCGTTAACGACGTGCCACGTGTCAGTCTATGGTTTTTTATTTTTATTTTTTGATTTTTTTAAATTTTTAATTTTTTTAAACTTTTTTAATTTTTTGAAAAAAAAATAAAAATGCCACGTGTCAGGTCCCTGTGTGTGCCACGTTGCATTGCAATGCCAGTGTTAGTGTCATTATCAGATGTCATTGTGTTGATTTTGATTTAGTCCCATATATATCTCAATGATTCAATTTAGTCCCTACTTATGTGTCTCTAATTCAATTTTGACATAATTTTTTTTTAATAATTAAAATCCATTTTTAAAAAAATTAAAAGTAATTAAGTATAAAATTCTTACAAAAATTAAGTATTTGATATTTATATTAAAATTTAGTGGTAAAAGTCATTTTTAATAAAAAAAATTAGTATAATATTAATACAAATAGAAATTTTGGTTTAAAATTAGTAAGAGACAATATTGTGCTATTTTGAAAAAACAAATTAACAAAACATGAGTACCTCATAAAAAAGTAATTAATAAAGTAATATGTTAAAATGTCGTTTTTAATAAAAAATATTAGTATAACATTTATACAAATAATAAATTTGGTCTGAAATTGAGAGAAATAATATAAATATTAATACTTAATTTTGTAAAAATATTTATACTTAATTAGTTTTAATTTTATTAAAAATGGATAACAAAAATATTTTAATTATTAAAAAAAATTGGGACAAAATTGAATCAGATACACATAAGTAGGTACTAAATTGAAACAAAAATACATATATGAGGACTAAATCGAAATCAACACAGTGACATCTGATAATGACACTGACAGGTGGCATTGAATTGCCACGTGGCACTGACAATGTCACGTGTCACACACAGGAACCTGACATGTGGCATTTTTTTTTAAAGATTAAAAAAATATTTAAAAATTAAAAAAAATTAAAAAAACCACATACTAACACGTGACACGTTAACAACGTTAGTGAATTCCATGGACCTAATTGAAGCACTTTTTCAAAAGTTAGGATGCAATTAATACTTTTTTAAAAGCGGGTACCAAATTAACACACCTCTACCAAAGTAGGTACCATATGAGTAATGAAACCTTTCAAAAATTATTAAATATCTTCCATACTTACACCGAAATTCAATTAATTTAGATACATTCCAATTATTTCAAATATATCTATTTGTTATCCAAAAGACATAAAACCGTTTTAGATTATTTTGTAATATTTCCTTTCTCTGTTTATGAACAAGTTAACAGGCAGCAGGAGCATGTTGGTACTTGCTGGGGATTCAAAGGGCAGCACAGTGTCTGAAAGTGCAGTGTGGAAAAACAAGTGGTTGTAGCACAAACATTTTGTCATGTCAAAGCCCTGTATACTATGGAAGCAAGAGTTTGTTAGTTAGGGATAGAGCAAGGTTGGCTTGGGCAGAGAACAGGGACGTGTGGCACACATGCTTGAAGGGCCCTGACAGTTACAACTATGGAGCTTATAGATGGACCGTTCAGCTCGTCACTAATGATAATCGTTTGGAGAAGATACTTTTCCCTATCTTCTGGGGCCTAATGACTCTTAGGTACCTTTCTTTTCTCATTCATCATTTTCTCTTTGCTTAAACTCTTGCATTTTCTTGTCACCATCTTTTCACTTGTCCTCTTCGTCTTAACCATTTCTGCCTCATTTCTCCCTCTAGTGACCACTCTTCTTATTTTCATCACCTTCCCACTAAAATTATGCAATCAACTTTTGATTTAGTACACTAAAAACACACACTATCACATGGTTTCATTCACATTTTACTTTTCAAGTCTTGTTAATTTGTATATTATTTTTAATATTTTCGCACGTTTTCTATTATTTTTTTATGCATTATGCTTATTTGTTAAATTTTCAACAAAGTGGTGATTGGTCATGAAGATAAATTGTAAAAAATAAAATAAAACAAAGTCAAAAAGACATTTTTAAAACAAATAATGATAAAACGACATTTTTTTTCTTAATTGGTTAGGGTTACAAATTACTATTTCACTGAAAATCTAATTAGTAAATATGAAAAAAAGAAAAACAAAACATGGTGATACAAATTGCTTTGATTAAAATTTCGAAATAGTAAGTGATAAAATATATAATTAAATCTTGCACAGCCATGCATTTTCAGAAATATTTGCTCAATTATCGTTAATTTTTTTTTCTGTGATAGTTATTGTTGCTTCATGCTTACTCCAAAAATTTGAACCCTATATTTTCTTGATGTGATAAGCACCTTTGGAAACCTAGAAAGTACAACAGAATGGCTAGAAGTAGTTTTCAACATCATTGTGCTGACCAGTGGCCTTCTTCTTGTAACTATGTTGATCGGAAACATCAAGGTAAAGAACATCATTAATAGTTGGTAATCACATTTATATAAATGAGTATTGATTTGGTATGAAAAATGTTTGGATATTGTATTATGGAGCAGGTATTTTTGCATGCAACAACGTCAAAGAAGCAAGCAATGCAATTGAAGATGAGGAACATTGAATGGTGGATGAGGAAACGAAGGTTGCCACAAGGGTTTCGACAACGTGTGCGTAACTATGAGAGACAACGTTGGGCTGCCATGAGAGGGGTTGATGAATGCGAGATGACCAGAAATCTTCCTGAAGGCTTAAGAAGAGACATCAAGTACCATCTTTGTCTAGACTTGGTTAGACAGGTAAACATATTCTCTTCATAACTATTAAATTTAAGGATCACGTTAAAAAATATTATATCTTAAGTATGTTATAAATTCAGGTAATTTCACTAAGATTTTTTAATCAAATTATTTAACTTTTGAAAATTCAAATGTTTGCGTGGCCTGTTGGATAGATATAAGAAAAACAATCATTTTTTTATCCGCAAATATTAGTTTGCGAGGAGAGTTATACTCATAACATTTATCTCTTTTTCTTCCTACTTTATACTAAGTCATGTTATCATAAGAAAAAAAATAAAAAAAACTCATTGAGATTTTTATTTAAAGTAATGTTAAATCATGATAATTAGTATTATCTCTCCAACAAATTTTACCCATCAATTTTCACATTAGAATATAATATTTTAATAATTAAATTAATATTTAAGTAATAAAAATAAATAAAAGATTATAAAAACTAAAGTTTTTGTAAAACTTAATAATTATGAGACAAAAAATTCTGAAAATATAGTAGGTTGCTTAAAAATAACTTGTCATAGTAAACTCATCTAAAAGATTATAGAACTGTTTGTATTTTTTTTTCGCAAGACACGCTGCATTAAATTAAATGCTACAAAATTTAATACCGAATGGTCCAAACGTAAGAGTTGATAGATTGCAATCAATTATCTCTGTCATTTTAGTTTTTATATTTTAGAACCCGTGAGCCAACTCGGCTCACCACGGGTTCGGGTCGAATTTGGTTGAATTTTTTTTTATAAATTTCAATATGGATTTATTTTTGACCCAGCTTATTTAGAACCCGGTTTATCTGGGTTGAACCCGTGGTGAGTGGGGTTGGCTCACCAACCCGCAAATAAAAAGGTTAAGTGTTTTTTACTAAGTTGGACTTTACATTTTGGTCATGTTAGGTTGTTTTTTTATCTAACACAAAAATAATTTGTATTTTCTTATTTTGGTTTGTATTTGAATTGTATTAAAGTTTATTTAAATTTTAATTAGAATTACAATTTAGTTTTGACTGAAAAAAATAAAAAAATAATTTTTTTTTAATTAAGTGAACCTGTTGTTTTTTTTTTTTAATCAGCAACAAAAATTAAATAAATATAATAGGACATTTGGGATGTCCTAACCCTTTTACAAGTTACAAAAACATTACAGATTGGTTACTATTATGTTGTAACTCCATAATAGTCCCGACACTAAAACAATAATTAAGTGAACCTGTGGATCAGCTCGTGGTAGGTCAGGCCGGGTTCGAATTTTTTTAGCTCGTTAAAAAGTGAGCCGGATTGGGTTGACTCATTAAATCATCAACCTGTGGTGGGTCAAGTCGGGTCGGACCGGATTACTCGTTTTGACAGCTCTAATAATTATCTTTTATGTTTATATATTTTGATTAATTAAGCCTTATATTAAATTTAAAGTTCAATGAGATCAAAATAAACAATATGTAAATATAAAGATTTGATAAAATTAAAACTTTTCTAAAATATAAAACTCTGAAAAAATAAATAGCGATTTAGTTTTACTTTTAATCTCTCATTTTAAAAAGTCAATTATGTTGATTTTCCCTATATGTGTCTTTGTATTTTATTCAGGTGCCTCTGTTTCAACACATGGACGAGCTGGTTCTTGAGAACATCTGTGACCGTGTGAAGTCTCTGATATTCACAAAGGGAGAAACAGTACGTTATTCAATTACCTCATTTTGCATAGTGCATTGTGCATGCTAACAACACCAAGTATATGATGAACGTATTTTTTCAATACACATCCGCCAAAATTTATTAAAGATTATAAAATTTTATGAATCTTTCTTATTTAACAACTTTCACTCTTAGCCTTATAATTTTTGTTGAAAACTTTAATAATCAATATATTGCCAGTTACCATCACTTGAAGATTTATACATCATTTCCAGATGAGGTTTGCCTTCATTCAAACTACTAATTAATTGATGAGATAATTGAGTAAAGGAAGTTATTTATTTTTTGAATTTGAATATTGTGTTTCGATAAGGTGTTTTATAATTATAAGAAATTAAAATGTATGATATTTAAATTATTTACATTTAAATTTTCTTTCTTTTATAATCATTTCATCTAGATAGAGTAATTAAAATTTTTTAATTTTATTTTTTAAATAAAATAATTGAATTTTTTAAAGATAAAATTCTGTTAAAAAAATAAAAATAAAAATTATATAAAAAAAATATTAGCCAAATTAAAGAATCAAGTAATATTTAACAATTTATTTTTTTTTAATTTATATTTTTTTAATGGATTTCAAATTTCATTTTTTTAATTATATGAAATATCTTGTAAAATTTCCTAAATCATAAGTTTTTCTTTTAAATTTCTAATCTAAACAACTCATTTTATTCCAGAAGAATTTTAAATTCAACAAAATAAATGATTTTTTTTTAAATTACTCTATTCAAACATACTAAAATGAGTTATTTGGATTAGAAAAAAAAATTATGAATATTTAGATAGTATTCCAAATAACTAAAAAACTAAAATTTGAAATTTACTTCAAAAATTTAGAAAATTATAAATTCACAACTAATCATTTTCTCTTAATATATTCATAAGCATTTAAAGTATACAATTTTTAAAATTTGATTAATTTATTTTCTGTATTGTTTAAATTTAAAATTTATTACTTTTAAAATAGAATTTTATATTAAAAGTGAAATTACATTTTTTTATCTAAACAAAATTAAAATATAGAATATTATACATACCCCATTTAAACAAAACATTTGGAAAACAATTCAAATATCACGTTGTTGTGAAAGATAAATATGGAATCATAGTCTTAAACCTAACAGTTATAAACCATGATTGTTCTGTTGTGAAAAACATAAGTTTGGCATGGAAATAAGCATGAGTATGTATACGATGCAGATAGCAAGAGAAGGAGACCCAGTTCAGAGAATGCTGTTTGTGGTGAGGGGTCACCTTCAAAGCAGCCAAGTCCTAAGAGATGGTGTGCAGAGTTGCTGCATGTTAGGGCCAGGAAACTTCAGTGGTGATGAGCTTCTTTCATGGTGTTTGAGGAGACCCTTCATAGAGCGTCTTCCACCATCTTCATCCACACTCATAACCTTGGAGACCACAGAGGCTTTTGGCCTCGAAGCCGAGGACGTGAAGTACGTGACGCAACATTTCAGGTACACATTTGTGAAGGAAAAGGTGAAGAGAAGTGCGAGGTATTACTCACCAGGCTGGAGAACTTGGGCTGCGGTCGCCATTCAATTGGCTTGGAGAAGGTACAAGCATAGGTTGACTTTGACCTCTCTGTCCTTCATAAGACCTAGGAGACCCTTGTCAAGGTCCTCTTCCATGGGAGAAGATAGACTTCGCCTCTACACTGCCTTGTTAACCTCACCAAAGCCTAATCAGGATGATTTTGACTTTTGACAACGCTATGTGTGTGGCTGTGATTTCATTAATATTTGCTTACACTTTTATAATAATAAGATGAAATTAAATTATAATATATCTTTAGATATAACCTCTTTTTGGACTTTATAAGATTAAATTAATTTTAAAATTTATTTCTTAAAATGACAGTAATGTTTATTTTCATGACATGCATTATAACTTACTTTGTGATTTTTTTATAAGTTTGATAGATCTATTATTCAAAGGAAAAATGATAAACGTATATTTCTATAAGGAGTATACTCATTCTGCACTTTCACGTATTGATTTAGCGAGTGTAATATTTTGGTTACATTAGTTAATTGTCGTTTAACTTCATATCTCTTAATATATGAATCAATATATCAATGATAACACATCCAAACATTATATAACCTTTAAGGGTCTTATTATATAACCTTTAAAGGCCTTATTAAATAACCATAATGTCATTAAGATAACAAAAATATCGCGAGTTAGAAAGTGTATATTTCTAACAAGTACCCACAAATATAACGGGTAACAGATAATTTAATACCTATTTCTAAATGTATTCAGCGATATCCATTATTCACAAAAAGTTTAAATTTACATTTTATTAGGTTAAATTTAATTAAAACTAAATTTAATTTATATTTTATCAGATTAAATTTAATTAAGAATAAAATTTAATTTATATTTTATTGTATTAAATTTAATTAAAAATAAAATTTAAGTTATAGTTAATTTAATTTAAATTATATTTTATGCTTTTTTGTAATTTTATTTAGATTTCATTTTAAAAATCTATAAATTATTATTTTTTCAATACCCATGAGTATTCATGGATACCGGCAGGTTTTAAAAAATCACAGGTAATTTTTAAACGGATATCTCACGGGTAACTATGCAAGTAATAGATTGAATTTTGTATTGCGTGTTGCATAGGCATTATTCGTGTCCAACCCGATCCGTTGTCATCCCTAAAATATAAACCTCATCACTCTAGAAAGAAAGAAAAAAAATACCATTTCAAGACCTCGGTAGGCTTGGGCAAGTAAGAGCCAACCAAAATCAAGCTAACAAAGAATCAGTAACTGACTACAAGGATTGAAAGAATTGTTCACTAACAAACAAACCTCTTGATGATTGCATATTTATGCCCTCATTTAACCTTTAATCTTGGATTTTTAATTAAAATTTTGTGGTTAAAAGATTAATTTAATTAGGGTTTGTGATAATTAGACTTGCTGAGCTTGTGAATAAAAATGCATTAAAAATTTCTTTTTAGTAGCACAAAATATGTTTGGATATGCTAATATTTGTTGATGCAACTGAAGTTAAATTTTCATTTAAGGTGTGAAAATAATTTTTTCAAAACTACAAAATAAGGCTAAAATGAGTAAATTCTAGAAAAGAATACAAGGATTTAAATAGACCCCTAGTTTTTGTTTTAAACACAAAACCTATTCCTACACCCCTAATTTATTTATTTTCATACCTCCTACACTCACAAAATATGGACACCTGCATGAGAATGAGGAAAAAGACTAACTAGGTATGGATGTCACTCCAAGTACTAAATTGGAAAATTAGACAAAATTTAGTTGTTGGTTACTTTTCAAATACTTTTAAATAATTAATTTAACTATATTAGAAAAGTTTAGTAGAGATACTAGCAAATATAATTAAGCTGATCAAACTTGTTGGAATATTTTAAAGATGTTTGGGAGATATTACATCAATTGATAAAAGATTTTAGCAATACAAAAGTCTAATGTAAATTCTATATAAAGAGACCCAAGGGAAGTAGAAAGGAGAGTCTCGACAACTCTGATTTTGTGCAACTACCATCCACCGCTTCTCTCATTACCTTTTTGCTTTCTTTTTCACAATTTTTTTCATTCATGATGTATATTACCCCAACCATAGAGTTCTAAGCTCTTAAAGTCGATTTTGCAATAATTTCATAATGGATTTTGAGATTAGAATGCAATAATTGGTTTGTTCTTTTGATTATTGTTGTGGTTTAATTTTTTTTCTATATCTTTTATCTCTAAATCAAGAAAAAGTAATGATGGTGTTCAGCCATATGCATGACAATCATATGAGCCTAAAGATTTTTAATTTTAATTAAGAACTTAATTTCATTTAAGTTAGAAAATTTCATATGATTGAATGAGTTTTTACCAATAAATGAGAAGTTACTTTGATATTTGAAAAACTTTTAACTAGAATTAATCAAGAAGTTACTTTGATTGATTAACTTTTACTTGACAAAAGAGGAAAAATAATATACATAATTAGGTATAGTAATATTTAATTACTTTAGTTAAATTTGCTATGAATAATTGATGAGTCATTATTTTTCTCCATTTTCTTACCTTTTTGTACCGGTCTTAATTGTTGATTCATACTTAATTGTCTATTGTTAATGAATTTTCATTATTAGGTCAGTAGTTTGGATTTTAATTAATTTGAATTTACTTTGTCTAAATTTTGTTTATTTATTATTTTTAGGTTTTTTTGTGAAGCAAGTTTTGGGCCACATCATTTGTGCCATGTGAGCCACTTTTTTCCACATTAGCACAACTAGGACCTTTTTCCACATTAGCTTAGTTTGAATTTTTGTGGCCAGATTTGGGCATACATAGGTTAGACTGGGGTTTTTGTTGAAGGTCTGATGTGGCCACGTGAGGAAGAGGCTGCACACTTTAGTTTTTCGTTTTGGGATAACATCCACTCAGGTTTTTTTTTTTTTTTATGTTCTACACTTTCAATAGCCACCACCCAACTAGGTTTTTGTTTTTCTCTGCAAAGTTCAAGTTTGGAGCTCTCTTTGTTCTTTGGTTCATAATTTTCTTCTCTTCTTTTCATTTTAAAGAAGATTTTCGTTTTGTATTGTGTTATAACTCCATATCCATGGACAATTAAACTCTGTGTACTGATTCCTTGAAGAGAATGTAATGAAGCCTTGAGGTTCTTGTTAAATAATGTATATTTTGTGTTTCTATTTCTCTTCATCTTTGAATTTGTGCTTAATTAATGAATGAACACGAAATTGATGTATGCTTAATCTCAACTTGGTGTTTTTACATTTAAAAGAGCCCTTGTGCATGCTTAATGTGTGTGGGTTGTTTAACAATTGCTTAATTTGTGGGTGTGAGGTTTAATGATGTGTGCATTGCTTAATTGCATAATGAAATTGTGTTAATATTTGCTTAGTCAGTTAATTTCGAGTAGCATGAAAGTTAACCTAAATAGAGCAATCAAATTTGTAACTTGTGATAGGTGGATTTGCATTCAAATCAGAGAGCTAACTTGTTAAATTACTACTTCATTCACTGTTAAATTGCACTTTTGATCAATAGGAGACGACTTTGGAAGAACTCATCACACTACATTTTAAAATGTTTATTTTGTTGACCACGACAATGATCAATAATCTAAAAGGTTCTTGCTTTTAATCAAGAAGTTAATTTGGTTAAAAGAAAGGGTGTCGTTGAATCAATTAAGAAGTCACATTGATTGATTTAAAAAAATCTAGGTTAAAATACTTTTTTGGTCCCAATTTTCATTCAATTTTGTCATTTTAGTCCTAATATTGTTTTTCTGTTTAAATAGATCCCAGTTTTTGTCAATTTTATTCAATTTGGTCATTGTTTGCTAAAGTTGTTTAAATAAGTAATGGTAATGAACATGATTGTCACGTGTCACTTTGTAGTTTTTTTAATTTTTAATTTTTTTATTTAAAATTGAACAATTTTGTCCCTCCTAAAATTGATACCAAATTTAATTTTTATAAAAAACTTATACTGATATTTTTATTAAAATCACATCTTTTTTAAATATTTTTTGTTTAAGCTTACTATTATTTTATAATTAGAACAAAAATTGTAAGGATGACAACTAACACCATATATCTAAAATTTTAAAATTGGTCCTCATCTTTACAATTTTCATTCTAATTTTAAACTAATTGTAACCTTAAACCAAAATATTTAAAAGAAATGTGAACAATTAAATTTGGTCACAGTTTAAAGAGGGACAAAATTGTTTCGTTTTAAAAAAAATTAGGACAAATTGAACAAAAAATAACGAATATAGGGACCAAATTGAATATAAAACATTAACTTTGACACGTGGTACACTACTGGATTGACATATGGACATTTTTTGAAAAATTAAAAAAATTCAAAAATTCAAAAAATTAAAAAATTAAAAAAATTAAAAAATTAAAAGAAAGACAAAGTGACATGTGACAGTCATGTTCATTACCATTAACTATTTAAACAACGTTAGTAAAAAAAGACCAAATTGAACAAAATTGACGAAAATTGTGACCTATTTGAACAAAAAAAAATATTAGTACTAAAATGACAAAACTGAACAAAAATTGGGACCAGAAAAGTATTTTGACCAAAAATCTAAAACAATAATCAATTGAACAATAATATTTAGAAAACTGATGATGAATTTATTTTGAAAAAACAGTGGAATTAACTTGTTTTACAATCTTTTTATTTAATTTCTATTTAATTTAATTTGTTACCAAGAGAATATTTTAATGCATAATCAATGCATACAACAGTTTGCTATTTATACCTTTTTTACCTATGGGTCCTACCTGGAATGGGTTTTGGGCACAAGAAACCTCTTTTAACTGTTTCTAGATCCAGCGACAATGGGTGAAATTACAAGAAGAACCCTTAATAGTTGCTGGTAGGCAGCTTATGAGTCAATATGGACGGATACCATATACTTTATGGGGGATCCTAAGTGTACGGTATTCGATTAGCAGACATGTGTGATTTGAGGGTTGGATATTTTTGGACCGCCTAGTTAGTTGAGTGTTTATGACTATTTGCCGCATACTAAGGGATTCTTTAGTATGGAGTAAGCGGCTTCATGGTTGTTGGTGGCTGCTTTCTCTATACTAAGGGGCTCCTTAGTATAGAGTAAGAGACTTAGTGGTTTCGGTGATGACTGCTTACTGTATGCTAAGGTGTACCTTGTAAGACACGGGAAAATTAAGCAAATAAATATTTATTTAATAAATGTGAGGGAAGGAATCTATAAAGTAATTAATTCAGAGAATTATGACAAAGGAGCAATGGTAGCTTAAGTGGTTAGACACGCTTGGTGCATTTGAGGGGGGACTTGCATTTAAATCTTATGTATGCCATTAATGTTATGTTTTAATTATTTTATTTATTCAAATATTATGTGTGCATGATATGTCAAGAAACATCTATAGGCTGATGGTTGTGCATATGCTTGATAATTGGGTGGATGCAGTTCGGACCTTGGCTAGCGTAAGATAAATCTTTTTATACTTGGATTATTTTTTACTACATTAGTAAGTGATCAAGAAACCCTAGCCGTCTCCAAAGAAGCTATAGAGGTAAGGATCATGGCAATTGATGAGTTGAAACCACAAGTTAATTGCACTTGAATGACATTTAAATCATTGTTTTGGTTTTTGGACATTAATGTAGTAACTACTAAGGTGGTGTATGAGAGGAGGTATTTTCGTGTGGCTACCTAACAGGGCTTTCCAGAACACCAAAACTGATCCAAAGGGAAGTGTTTGAGGGGAGAAGTTGCACTCAAGTATAGGAGAAAATACCTAAGGCAATTTTGGGCCAAGAAGGGATGTTAGGAGCACAAATAGAGCTGGAAATCCAGATTAGGGGAGTTGTCATTTCCTGTTTTAATGATATTATATGCAATTGCGTTATATATTGATGCATGAAAGTCTTCTCCTGAACTAATTTCTTGTATCGTTTAACTTCTTGATGTTTGTTGTATGTGGTTATAGAGAGAGTATGTATGTTTGTGATTTCCATTATATTGAGTTTTCTTTGTGACCCATCACTACTATGATTATAATGATTATTCTTTTTGGTTTGACGTGATGTTTAGAATTTTCTTCTATATACAACACACTTATGATTATTATTTACCATTATTATTATATTTCTATTATTATTATTATTATTATTTTATTATTATTATTATTATTATTTTACTATTCTTTTATTATTATTTTTATTATTATCATTGTTTTATTCTAATGATGATTTTATTATCATTATTATTGTTTTATTATTATTGATTTATTTTATTATTATTATTATTTTATCTTAGTAGTATTGTTATTTTATTATTATTTTATTATTTTTTTATTAATATTTTCATGTTCATTTTTTTTTATTTTTTATAGTTTATTATTATTATTATTATTATTTATATTATTATTATTATTATTATTTTGATTATTATTATTATTCTTATTTTTATTATTAATTTTATTTTATTTTATTTTACTATTATTTTACTATTATCATTATTATCAATGTTTTGTTTTATTGATGATTTTATTATTATTATTATTGTTGTTTTATTATTATTACTTTATTTTATCATTATTATTATTATTTTTATTATTATTTTATTTTATTAATATTACTGTTTTATTATTATTATTTCATTTTATTTTATTATTATTTTCATTATTTTTGTTATTATTATTTTTAAAATTATTAGTATTATTGTTTATATTATTATTATTATTTTAATTATTAGTTTTATTTTTATTATTTTTATTTTTATTATTATTACTATTATTATTAATATTTTATTTTATTTTACTATTATTTTATTATTATTGTTATTATTATCATTGTTTTATTTTATTTATGTTTTTATTATCATCATTACTTATTATTATTATTATTATTATTATTATTATTATAATTATAATTATTTTATTATAATTATTTTATCTTTATTTTATCTTATTAGTGTTTTTGTTTTATTATTGTTTCATTTTATTTTATTATTATTTTCATTATTATTATTATTATTTTTATTGTTTCGTTTTATTAGTATTATTATTATCATTATTATTATTGTTGTTGTTGCTGTTTTATTATTATTTTATTGCCCGTGCGATATTTTGGGGCAATGATTATGTGTTCTTCCTAGTTTGTATATGTTTGATTGTCCAGGATTGTGTGTTGGGTATAACACTTTATTTTGATGGTTTTATATGGATTTATTGTGATTCTCCAGGATGTATAAAAGCAAGAATATGGTTGTGTTTGATGTATGACCATGTGATATTGTGTAGTTGAGTTCAACTTAATGATATGAAAGTGTATTTACTTGTTATGGATGCATGTTTTGCATGAACTGAGTGTCTTGTGTAAATAGGTTCATTGGAACCTATTCTAGAGTGCCAAATACCAATAAATTACCAATTATCGGTGTGGCGTCTAGCGGAACAATGTAAACTGCTAGGTGTAAGATCCGGAAAAAATTAAATAGTTAATTAAATAATTATTTAATAAATGCGGGTAAAGAGAACCTTTAAGGTAATAAATAATTATGATGTGGACAATTACAAACTGGTTTGCCAGTGTTCCCGTTTCCTTGGTTGTTCAGTGATGCCGAAACGTTTGGGGTTAAATTGTATGATTGATATGATGTGTGACTATCTGTAATTGCTTCATGGGTGGAAGTTGTTATGAATTGCACTTGGAATTGAGCCTTAGGGTTCAGTTTGGATTTTGGGATGAATGTCATAGGTGACGATTGTGAGTGGAGTATCGTTGTTTGAAATGGGTGATAATAGGATTGTAATTTGAACCTTGGATGTGGTGGGTCTGCGAAATAAGCCAGTTGGAGGGAGAACCTCGAAGCAGTGGGGTTAGCGAGTCACACGGGATGCAAAAGTGACATGGGCATAACCAAATTTTGCACGTACCGCTTGGCGGCATTGAGGCTGCCGCCAGGCGACCCAACAGCGTAGCAGAAAGCTTGATGGGTTAGTGTAATAGTCATAGGTCGTTTATTTGGGTGATCATTAATTGTGTTTCTTTTTGGGGATATATTAGAATTTTATGGTCTTTGTATTTTTATATAGTAGTTGTGAGATTATGGGTGAGATGAAAGAATTGGGAAGTCCCTATAGTTGGTTGTTATCGTAGCAAAATTGTTATTCACGTATAGGTGCAATGCTGTCCCAATTGTGGTGGAATGAGTGAATTGGGCATTAGACCATAAGTGTATTGGATCAAGAATTATTCGAGGTCTTGGGTAGATTTAAAAGGGATAAGAGACAAAGAGTAGGTGCGCATGACAAAATGGACTTGGCGCAACTAGGGTTGGAGCTGTAATTGGAATGCGGTCTGGCAAACTATATACATTGTGGGAGGGGTAAATGGAGAGTACCAAATTGGGTCATTTTGGTTTGTTCCTTTAAAGCATGATAATTTTCAATTGGGACATGATTTAATGGTACTTGTTGCATGTTAGTTATGATGTTATGTCTTAAATACTATGATTGATGCGTGAAGGTTGAATTACATGTTTGAGGTCTCTTAAGACCTGTTTAAAATGCCAAAAAGCAGTAGCACAGCGCTACTGGTATAGCGCCTGGCGGTGCGGGGAAAACCGCCAGGCGATAGAGTTCTAAATTAGTGGCAGTAGCCACTGTTCGCAGGAGGCACCTAGCGGCGGGGTTGTGTCTGCTAGGCAGTAACGGAGTTGGGTGGCTCCTGTTTGGTCTTAGGCGCCTGGCGGTAGGGTGTTGGCTATCGGGCGGTTTAAGGCCAATTCTGTAAGACCCGTAGAATTTAATTAATTAATTAAATAATTAATTAATAAATACGGGAGGAGAAATAATTATGACATTAAATTATGGTTGGTATGATGTGGAAAACTGCTAGCTCATGTGGTTGAGAGCACTTTGATTGTGCGAGAGGACCTGGGTTCGAGTCCTATGTATGCTACCTTTTGATGTTATTGTTTTGTTATTTAAATCTATGAAAACATGTTCTTGTATATTATGATAATTGAATTGTGATTTCTAGCAAGAACTATGAATTGGTTAAATGGTTTGATATAGATTTGGTGATTGCATGGTTATGGGTTCAAGCCTTGGAGAGCTTACATTAATTTTATATTTTTTTGGCATTTTGGATTTGACTTGAATATGGAAAGGTGGAAAGGAAACCTAAGGGAGTGGGCAGCCAAAGGGGGCTGGAAAGGCAGCCGTAAGGGGGGAGTTGAATGGCACAATATGTCTTATTCAATGCCATTTTCGTTTTGGGTAATTAAACACTTAGTTTAGGCACACTTTAAAAAGGAAAATTAGGTTAAGGACTAAGGTTTGACAAGTTGGGAAGCATACCAGAGAGAGCACGAAAATCTGAGTGTTGTGAGACTTGAGGGAGGGTTGCGTCGCTGAATAGTGAGGAAGCAAGGAAGATGGGTGATCACAGGGGGAACCTTGAAATTGTCAAGCTTAAGCGAAGGAGAACCAGGTTAGGGAAGCTTTTATACGTTAGAATTTTTATAAGTGCATTTGAATTGATGGATATATGTATAATTGTGATTATTGTTCGTTTCTGGTTGAATCTTTGTGTTTTCTGGAAAATTTCCAGAAACTGCCTGGCAGGCTGTTCATAGCCGCTAGGCGGTGCATGTAATTATATGTGATCTGGGTTCCTGGACGAGGAACTGCCTGGCGGCACGCTCCCGGTCGCCAGGCGCTGCGTGAAGGTTTACATTTTTCTGGGTTTCGCTGATGAACTGCTGGCGGTGATGAATTTCCGCCAGGCGATGCGAGTTTGTTGGGCTTGATTTCTGGTGATTTTGGGTGTTGTTGGATTGAGTTGATCGGGGAAAAACAACGGGATAGTGGTTACTGGAAGTTCTAAATTGTTTTCCATTGAATTTGATCGTAATGAGAGGTTAATCCGATGGAACAGTGAAATTGAGTTGTAGGGTTTGGGAATTGGCGGATTGGTAGCACTAAACTGGACAAAGCTTGTTATAATGAAACTACTGTGTTGGAATTAGACTAAGCGCGGGTTGATGGCACTCGTATTAGGTTCTTGAAGAGGTTAGGAAGGAAAGGGGGCATCCATATGGTATGAGAATCATTTTTGCAGGGGCTGTAAAACTGGGAAATTACCCATAAATCTATGTGCCGCCTGGCGGCACGGGCTTTGCCGCCAGGCGCCTTCGTGGCAGTGCTGTTCTGGGGTGTTTGCGCGGGACAGTGAGGAAGTGGGGAGGAGCTTGAAGTCAAGTTGAAGAGTGAATGAAATAAGGAGGGTTAAGGATGGGAAATGAGAATTTTAGCAGTTAGAGGAATAGGTTGAGGTGGCAGGATTTGTTGACAGGTCTTGGGTGGTTAAGAGTGGAAAGTTATAAATGAACTTGGTAATGGTAATGAGCAAACTGTGAATTGATAAGTGAGGAAGGTTAACATGATAAATCTGTTTATTTTATCAATACATACGGTGATATGTTACATGGATGGGAGTGGAAAATTTGGTTAGGGAGACATTTACTCGAGGAGTGATGTACTAAAGTAGTGTAACATTAGCTGGAATTTGAAGGTAGAGAATGTGTATGAGAAGGTAAGATTGAACTCAGTGGGATCTGTCTTGGAACGCAAAGCAGCGTAGTACCCTTAAAGAGGAGGACCTTGATAGGAACAAGAAGTGCATCTTGTAGGTAATTCGAAAATGTTAACAGATGTGAGCGTGGTGGATGTGTGATACACTGAAGCTCTAACTATTAAACTTGGTTGAGAGACTAATGTGGTCTAGTTATGAATTCCTGTGACTTAATTCAAAACAGTACAGTAACCAGTGGTGCAACTGATACAGCGCCTAGCGGTGGGGGTTAGGCCGCCAGGCGATATCGAGGCAACAGTGAGGTCTGATGCATGTGGCGCCTGGCGGTGAGGGAGGTCCTGCCAGGCGATAGAGAACGAACAAAAGCGATATGGGGTCGCGTTCGCCTAGCGGTGTGAACGTTTTCGCCAGGCGGTTGTTGCAGACTTTGTAATTCTTTTGGAGGCACTTGGCGCCTGGCAGTACGTGTCCCTCGCCAGGCGGTCTGGAAGCTGGCAGCACCTGGCAGGCGATTTATGCTACTGCAGCTTTGAGTTTGGATTATGAATTTGTGGTCTACAGTGCGTCTAGTGATGCTTTAAGGGTGGGATTGCTAGTGTTCCTTGAGTTGGGGCTCGGAACGTATCCTTTGAGTTGTGGCTCGGGATAGGGGTTAAGCACGTGATATTCCTTGAGTTGTGGCTCGGAATAGCATCTCTTGAGTTGTGGCTCGGGATGGCAGATGAACACGAGAAACCCTTGAGTTGTGGCTCGGGTTGGCGAGTGTTGCCGGTGTGAGTGTGCTGGTTGTAGCCAGTACGGATGGGTCCAGATAGATTGCCCTCCTCAGTTGTTGACTGACGAGTTTGGTAGTCTTGGGACGATACAGATGATGTTTGTATATGGGAACTCTACCTGGCGTTGCGGTGTATGATCTGTAGCATGTTTTCCCGCACGTGCTCTATTGGTTGTGGCCGATAGGTTTGGCAGCAAGTCACCTTGAAGTAATCATTAGACGATGTAGAACACGAATAAACTGATTGGGGGTCGGATTGCAGGAATAAAAATATAGGGCAATGTGGAAAGTTAAGTTAAGTGTTGTGATATGTATGCATGTTGATATATATATGTTTATAGCATTGTATATATGTGATTTATCTGCTAAGCTCACCCTATCTGCGTGTGTGTGGCGATGATCGTGTACGCGGTACACGGGAGCACATGTTGGTGATGCAGGTGGCTCTGGTGTAGCTTAGTCGCGGAGAGGGGATTGATGTGGGGAACTCTTATGTTTATCCGTTTGTTTTTGAAACCATTTGTAAACCCTGATGGGTGACTTGATAATATTGTGGTTTTGGTTTTGTAATGGACGTTATAAACTTTATCCGCTCATTTAATAAAGTTTTAAATTTTCCCGCGTTTTGGGAAAATGAGGTATTATTAAAGGCGCTGTTTTATTTATTCCATTTATTTATTTATAAATCCGTAATATCCTGACGGGATGTTACAAATTCCGCCTAGCAGGGTCTAGGCGGCGCCAGGCAGTTTTGGTTGTTGTGAAAATTGTTGTTGCTTTGATTAGTGGACTTGAAGGACTAAGTTCACTTACCTTTGTGCTTGGGCTTGATGGACTAAGCCCAATAGGGGTCTGGGATGTGCTTGGTGGTGGGACGCATGATGGGCATGGAACTGGCTAGTTCCCGTCGGCTACTAATAGGCGAGGAGTCTTTAGTATGGTGATTGCATGCGTCGGACGCACGATGGGCAAGGAATAGTTTTATTCCCGTTGGCTGCTATCGGGCGAGGAGTCCATAGTATGGTGATTGCGTGCGTGCCAGGGTCCAAGCTAAGATGGCTTGGATGTTTTACTACAGACGAGGAGTTTGTAGGGTTGGACTATGAGCAGGATTGGCTCGTAGGGTTGGACCACGAAAGGGATAGTTTCGTGGGAGCACAATAAAGTCCCAAAACCTAGTTTCATGCATATAACTCATGAAGGAATATGAGATCAGGGGTGGATAATTTGTAGTTAATACATGTCAGTAAATTTACTTCTTGGGATGGGTATCATATTTAATTTATATTTATATATGCATAGCTCACCCTATCTGTATGTGTGTGGCGATGATCGGATAATTTATTATCCGGGAGCAGATGATTTGATAGGTGAGCCAAGTGACGCTTGAGACTAGAGAGCGGGATCATATGGGCTTTTGAAGACTTGAGTTTTTGATATTTTGTTTTATGTTTTGAACATTAGCCATTTTGGGCTTTTATAGTGTAATAACTTTGGATTGCGAACATTTATAATGTATGCAACTTTGCGATTTTAATTTTCCCGTATTTTGGGAACATGTGTTTATAAATGAGGTATTTCCAATATTATCGCGTTTTATTTCATTTTATTTAATTGTTTATGTTATTTTCAAAGTAATATTCCTTAGGGATGTTACAGTTAGTATCAGAGCTAAAGTTTTGAAAAAAAGTTTTAGGGCTTTTGAGGAGTGAGCTTCCTATGTATATGCATGTCATTGTGTGTGTGAAATTTAAGGAAGTAGAAATTTGTTAAATTGATGGAGTGATGTTTAACAGTTGAATATGTGGCGTATCCAGGCAATGGCAGCTCTTGGTGGAAAAAGCCAAGAGTGCAGAGTATCTAGAAAGAGGGCCGAATCCAACAAGTCGACATCAGAAGAATGTCGCAGAGGCAAGGCAGATGAAGAAACCCTATAGCCGACCACAGACTTCTCAGGGTCCCACGTGTTATTAGTGTGGGGGACCCCATTTAAAGAGAAATTGCCCTCAGATAACTGGTGGAGTAGGAGGATCGGGTGATCGTCGCAAATGTTTCATATGCGACAAGTCGTGCCACTTTGCCAATAACTGCCCGGAAAAGAAGAGTACTGGTGCAAAGATGCCAGCGGCATCCCCAGCCGAAAGAGCTAGAACGGTGGGTAGAGTTTTCGCCATGACCTCCACCGAGGCTACCCAGTCAGGTAACCTTATTCTTGAGCCTTGTTTATTAATTGGCCAATCAGTTTTAGTGTTGTTCGACTCTAGGGCAACACATTCCTTCATTTCTAATGCATGTGTGGGGAGACTGAACTTGGAGAAACGTGATTTGGTATGTGAGTTGCTTGTGTCGACTCCTTCCTCAGGTCAGGTAGCTACCAGTTCAGTCTGCGTGGGGTGTTTAATGGAAGTGGCAGGTCGCAGATTCAAGGTGAACTTGGTGTGCTTGCCTCTGAAGGGACTGGATGTTATATTGGGAATGGACTGACTGTCCAATAATCACGTCATAATTGATTGTGGACGGTGCAGTTCGGTGTTCCCAGAACATGAAGGATTGGAGTTGATCTCAACTCGAGAAGTTGTGAGAGCACTACAAGACGGTATTGTAGTGGATCCGGCTAAAATCAAGGCGGTTCTTCAGTGGGAGAGGCCTAAGACAGTGACCGAGGTGAGAAGTTTCCTGGGTTTGGTAGGATATTACAGGAGATTTGTGGAAGGGTTTTCAAAGAAAGTGAATCCCTTGACACAACTTACAAGAAACGATCAGCCATTCTCTTAGACTGAAAAATGTGAGGAGTGCTTTGAGGACATGAAAAGGTGTTTGACTACCACTCCAGTACTAGTGATTCCTAATACTGGGAAAATGTTTGAAGTGTATTGTGATGCTTCTTATCAAGGTCTGGGGTGTGTATTGATGCAGGATATAAGGCCTATAACATATGCTTCTCGTTAGCTGAAGGTACACGAGAAAAATTACCCGACTCACGACTTGGAGTTAGCAGCTATTGTGTTTGTTCTTAAGTCTTGGAGGCACTACCTGTACGGGTCTCAATTTCAAATTTTCAGCGACCACAAAAGCCTGAAATACTACGACTTTGAATTGCTTTATCACCAGGCAAGGCAAATGTCGTAGTCGATGCTTTAAGTAGTAAAAAGATGCATGTGTCCTGCATGATGGTAAAGGAGTTGGAGCTAATAGAGAAACTCCGAGATATGAATTTGGGAATGCAGTTTGGGCAAGGAGTCATACAATGCAGCTTGATGAAAGTTACTAATGAGTTCTTGAACGAGATACGTGTAGCACAGGGACATGATATGGAGTTGCAATAGTTTATAGGATGGCTGGGTACAGATAAAGCAAAGGACTACCAAATGGGAGAGGACGACATTCTACGTTTCAAAGGTAGGGTGTGCGTACTTGGAGGACCCTTGTTCAGGACGCAAATTCTGAAGGAAGATCATCAGAGTCGTCTTAGCATACACCCTGGTATGACTAAGATGTACAAGGATTTGAAGGAGTCCTTTTGGTGGAATGGGATGAAATCAGATGTGGTCGACTTTGTTGCTCAATGTTTGGTATGTCAAAAGGCCAAAATTGAACATCAAAGGTTGGGAGGTACCCTGCAACCATTGGAGATACCTAAGTGGAAGTGGGACAGTATCTCCATGGATTTTGTGACACACTTGCCAAAAATCGACAAGAGGGCATGATTCAGTCTGAGTAATAGTAGACAGATTGACTAAGTGTGCGCACTTCTTACCTATAAATAAGAAATGGTCGATGGATAAACTAGCAGAAACTTATGTACGAGAGGTGGTGAGATTACATGGGGTGCCAGAAAGCATAGTGTCAGACCGAGATCCGAGATTTACCTCACGGTTTTGGCAGTCCTTGCAAGCAGCTTTGGGTACACAGTTGAGAATGAGTTCGGCCTATCATCTTCAAACGGACGGTCAATCTGAGCGGACCATCCAATCCTTGGAAGACTTGTTGAGGTCTTGTGTGCTGGACCATCTAGGAAATTGGAATGATGTGTTACCATTGGTGGAATTCACATACAATAATAACTATCATGCTAGTATTGGAATGACACCTTACGAAGCACTATATGGTAGAAGATGTAGAACCCCGCTGTGTTGGTATCAGGATGGTGAAGCCTTTGTGCTTGGTCTTGAGTTTTTGTAGCAAAAAACTGGAAAAGTCAAATTAATCCAAGATTGAATGAGAGCCACACAGAGTCGGCAGAAGTCCTATGTTGATAAAAGAAGGCGACCATTGGAGTTTGATGAAGGAAATCATGTGTTTCTCAGGGTTACCCCAACCACGGGAGTTGGAAGGGTTCTTAAATCGAGGAAGTTGACCCCGAGGTTTATAGGCCCCTATCAGATCACACGGAGAATTGGACCGGCGGCCTACGAAATTGCCTTGCCACCTCATCTGGCAAACTTGCACAATGTATTCCATGTTTCTCAACTAAGGAAATATGTTGCAAGTCCAGACCATGTATTAGAGGCTGATGACGTACAGGTGCGAGAGGATTTGACCATACCAATCAGACCGGTTCGCATTCTTGACTCTCAAGTTAAACATCTGAGGGGTAAGGAGATAAAGACAGTAAAGGTGCTCTAGGATGAGGCAACTCAGGAGATGACCTGGGAGATGGAGGATCGCATGAGGCTATCCTATCCACACCTGTTTCCTGGTAAGTCTTGTTTTTGAGGACGAAAACATTTTAAGGTGGAGGGAATGTAAGACCCGGGAAAAATTAAATAGTTAATTAAATAATTATTTGATAAATGCGGGTAAAGAGAACCTTTAAGGTAATAAATGCAGAATGTTATAATGTGGAAAAGTGTTAGCTCAAATGGTTGAGAGTATTTTATTGAGTGAGAGGACTTGGGTTTGAGTCCTATGTATGCCATTTCTGTCTGTTAATAATTTGGTATTATTTTAATATATATATTAAACATGTTGTGGAATGTTATAATAATAGAGTTATATTGGTTAGCATGAAATATGAATTGGTTGAATGGTTTGGCATTGAGTTGGCATTTGCATGGGTGTGGGTTCAAACCTTAGAGGAACCCAAATGAAACTCTATTTTTACTATTTTTAGGCTTGTCTTTAATTTGAAGGGTTAAAGGAAACCCTAGCAGACTTAGCAGCCAAGGATGGTTGAAAAGGCAGAAGATATCAAGCAATTGAATGGTAATTAACACTGTCATTAAACCTTAATTGCGTTTTTGACAATTAAGCATTATTAAACCACCATTATAAGGCTTATTAGTGGTAAAAAGGAGGGTTTGGTTGGCTGGAATTGGAAGAGGTACTGTGAGGAGCAAGAGTTCAAAAAGGAACGTGTTTTCTGGAGTGATAGGTGAATTGAGTTAGGAGGATAAGTTGGGAGGAAGCCATTGGTGATCATTGGAGGCTTTCAAGAAGTCAAATTTTAAGCGAGGAAACCATGTTAGGGGAGTTAATTATGTGTGTTGTATGTCATTTATATGTTTTCGTACTATTCTGGATGCTATGGACTGTGTAAATTGGAATTGCGTTGAATTATGTCACGTGTTTGGAAATTTCCAGAAACCGCCTGGCAGCGTTGAAGACGCGCTAGGCGACTCATGCCTCCAGAACTATTTTCTGGGTTTCCTGCTATGCACCGCCTGGCGGTATCACATACTGCCGCCAGGCGCCACAAACTGGTTTGCCAGTGTTCCCGTTTCCTTGGCTGTTCAGTGATGTCGGAACGTTTGGGGTTAAATTGTATGATTGATATGATGTGTGACTATCTGTAATTGCTTTATGGGTGGAAGTTGGTATGAATTGCACTTGGAATTGAGCCTTAGGGTTCAATTTGGGATTTTGGGATGAATGTCATAGGTGACGATTGTGAGTGGAGTATCGTTGTTTGAAATGGGTGATAATAGGATTGTGATTTGAACCTTGGATGTGGTGGGTCTGCAAAATAAGCCAGTTGGAGGGAGAACCTCGAAGCGGTGGGGTTAGCAAGTCACTCAGGATGCAAAAGTGACATGGGCAGAACCAAATTTATAATGTATGCAACTTTCCGATTTTAATTTTCCTGTATTTTGGGAACATGTGTTTATAAATGAGGTATTACCAATATTATCGCGTTTTATTTTATTTTATATAATTGCTTATGTTATTTTCAAAGTAATATTCCTTAGGGATGTTACACTAGGAGATAGGCCACAATGTAAACTCTAGAGCAAAACCCGAGAGTTGGCACTTGGTGTAACGTCCCTAAGGGAAATTACTTAAATAAAATAAATAAATACAATTTCCAATAAATACGACGTAATTTTATTATTCCCAAAAACATAGGAAAATTTAAAATATAATCCAGTTTGCCAAAATTTAAATGAAACTAGAATATAATGTATTACAAGTTCCAAAGTTCGATAAACAAATGAAAACATAGTAAAACTCCCTAGCTCATAGTATCCCAAGCTAGCCTCTCTCTCCATTTCAAGCGTCAGCAACATCACCTGTAACATCATCTGCTCCCGTGTAAAGAATTACACGATCATCGCCAAACACAATAGTTATTTCTTGGCCAAGACCTTAACCCACCAGGCTTTTCAACCTTAAATCATACAAATAGTTAGTTTTGGTCTCAGGATTTATGATGCTCACACGAACCTACTCGCTCGTGGTCTTGCCTCTACGAACCTCCCCACTTGTAATCCTGCTCTACGAACCTCCCTGCTCGTAGTCCTGCTCTACGGACTAGCCCGCCCGTAGTCCAACACACATGATCCACCAACTGCGTACCTCCCCGCACGCAACATCTCTCAAGTGTGAGGAAGGAACATATGAACCTACCTCGCTCGTATCCCCACACGAGAGTAATAGAATATGAACATCCTCGCTCATATCATCACGTGTTCACCACCATCCATGAACCTACCCACTCATGGCACAACATCTCCTGAACCAACTCTGCATCATTGCGTATAATAACTCACACAAGTCAAATACCTACAGCATTATCGCCTGGCACAACCTAAGCGCCGCTAGGCGAAACCTGTGCAGACCGCCTGGCAGAACCTTCCTGCTGCTAGGCGCCAAGCTCTAGACAGACCCATTGTTTTAGGTCTATCGTTCGGTGGACCGCACCCTATCGCTAGGCGCCACGTGTTGCAGGAACCCCCTGCTGCTCCTATCGCTTGATGCACACACTCGTGCCGTTAGGCGCTATACTAGTAGTGAAATTCTACTGGTGTTAGCACCCCAAAGTGATTTCATTTACAATATAATGTACACCCAAACATCTATATATATCTGCTTTGATCTGGGTGAAGTTCACTATAATCGACTACCCTTTTATGATTCAAGAAGGCATACCTCAAACTTCCCAATTCCTCTATTCAAGCTCCATAGTTTCCCAATTCTATATTATAGTATAAGAAATTCAGTCAAGCTTATGGTAATGCCTACTAATCCAGTATTTTACAATTCATACACCATAATTCTACTGTCCTAAATAATATCAAAACATGCCCTCAATATATTTGACCCACATTATCCTAGTCATGAGTGATGTCCAGCCCAATATTGCATAAACACTTATAATCCAACTATTCATATTTACGAAACTAAGTTTCTAGAACCTGCACTCCTATTAGAACCCTTTTCTTCCCTTTTAAATTTACCATTTTCCACATCAACCTTAAACTACACATCCAACAAATCATGCTCTCATGTACTCTCGTTTACCTATTCTAATCCGCCAACAATTAAAGAGTCTCATTTTTGTTCCTCCAACTTTATGCCACAAACCAATTTATCTAGTCCATTTCGCTCCAAACACCTCTCTCGCACCTAACCAACTGATGGCACGCATTTGCCCCTGGACTAGTCGTCGCCTGGCGGTAAGCAGGGTGCCACCAGGTGGTGCACTAGTAGTTGGACACCAAGCCAGATTTCTACACCTCCAAGGAATCCACCATTTTCCCTAATTTGACACATAACCCAATTACACCAAACCACTCCAATTCACATAAAATTTGTCAAGCCACACACCCAGTATTGTTCCTTACATGTCGTAAACCCCTTGATCCATAGAGATCAATTCATTCCTTTTTCCCCTTCCAAGAATCCAAATTCTACACATGGGTAAATATACGTGATTTCCTCCAAGGACCATCATACCCCAATTATTTAAAGGTTATAACAGTTAACACACAATATTGTTCACCAAGCACACATTCAAAAGTCGCAATGACTTCAACACCAAACACACAAATAGAACCACAGACAGTGTCGCGCAGCCTGGTGGATATTCATCACTGCCAAGCTATTCATACCAAAATCCAGAACCATAGGCAACAGAGATGTGTCGCCTTGCGACATACTCGTGCTCGCCAGGCGGTTTTTGGGCAGAAACCCAGAAACTTACAAAAACAGCACAAAATGAGCGAAAATATCATGTATTTGATCATGGTAACACACAATTCATCATACATGAATTAAAACAATAATAAGCAGCTCCCATTACCTGTAAATTCGTGATCCAATTGGTATTATAACCCTTTCTTGATGATGCCCAAAAACCTTCCTTCCTTGCTCCACAAATTCTAGCTTTCAGTCTTTCTTTTCACATGCAAGGACCACTCCCTCACTCAGTCTTAATTCCCTCTGCTCTATGATTATTCTAGTATCCTTCTAACCAAACTTTTTCCAGCTTAATTTCATGGGTTTAAATAAAAAAACGAAATTATCAATAATGGGAGTTAATGAGCATCAATTCTCATTAACATGGTGGTTTCTCAACCCTTCTGATTTCCCTTGCTGACGGCTAGGGTTTTCTGACCCTTCTCATTCGCGCCAAAGGAAAATCGGGCAAAAAGAAAGTTATGTTTCGTGATAATTCCTATAATTTTAGGATTACATTATCACTAAGTACCTTCAACATAACGTTAAAGTAAAACACATTAAAAATAACATACAATCGACATACATAGGACTCGAACCTAAGTCCTCTTATACAAATAAATACTCTCAACCACTTGAGCTAGTACTTTTCCATGTCATGACAATCTGCATTTGTATCACACTTAGCCAATTCAACCAAATAATAATAATAATCGATCACCATATCTACATGCGAAGTAATTAAGGTAACCGGCCTAGGCTGACCTAAGCCTAATCGGCCTAAACTGATAACCTAAGACGCTAAAAGGAATAACGAGCCTAGGACGACATATGAGCAATGGCGGCACAAGCCGCTAAAGGGGTAATCGGCCTACACCGACCACTCTAAGAAACTTGACGAAATCAAAGCACTCCTAAAATCTAGTAAGCCCACAATAGTCAAGACTAAGGGTCTGGGCTAAGGCCCAGGCCCAGCTATGGCCCAAACCAGGTCCCAACCCATGGAATGGTCAAACATAATTAATAATCTATAAATATACATGGACCCCACAAATTAAAGGTACGCATTCATTACTTCATTAATCACCTGATTTGACTTTCTAAAGAGCCTTCACCGACTTAACCTTCGGAGTCCCTTCTGCAGGTAACCCCTCCCAGGTCCAAGCAGACATCTGTCAACCGAGAAGAGGCCAACTGAGGAGATAGCAGACTATATGGGTAAGGTGACACTTGTGCCTAATGTATCTTATTTGTTCTCTACAGGAACAACATTAAATGCCATAAAGGCTCCTACTACCCGCATTTATTAAATAATTATTTATTTAATTATTTAATTTTCTCGGGTCTTACACTTGGTGATGGAAGTGGTCCCGCCAAGCAGTGTTAACCTAGCGACGTGGATGTTGTGCTAAGCGGTTTTGGATGCAGTGATGGATTATGCGAGAGATTCTACACAACTTTGGATGGAGGTCTTGATGTGATGCTTTGTTGGGCCCCAATTATGAGTGCAACTTGTATTGGGGTAACACGTGACCACTCGAGGTTGTTGCCTTGTGGTTTTGGAAGTCTAGTGGAGTGTGCGAGATCGTGGCTCGTACGGATGGGTTCTGGAAGATTGCCCTCCATGGTGTTATCCAACGAGTTTGGTAGTCTAGGGACAAATACAGACTACGGTTCGTATTGGGGAACTCTACTTGGTGTCGCGGATCGTGGCCATGGCAAATTTATTCCCGCGTGTGGACTATTAGGTGGTGGCTTGTAGTCGGAGGGGCGAGTAGGCACTCGTGGCAGCAAAGATCGATCAATGTAATCATCAAAGGGTGTAGAATTAAGAGGCATCTAGAGGTAGATTTGGAGGTCAAGGATTAAAGGTTGTGGCTTGCGAGTCTTAGGAAAAACAATGCTCTTACCGGGTTTTGGTGAACAAGTAAAGGTTGTGCTCTTGTCAGGTTTTGGTGAGCAGGCAATGGTGGTTGCTTGTAAGTCCTAAGAAAAGTAATGATCTTACCTGGTTTTGGTGAACATGTAAAGGTTGTTTCTTGTTCTTTCCTACAGGCGTTGGGGCACAGGAAAGGAAACTAGTTAGTTATGAGAGAATAATATACTATGTGATGAGACTTGAGAGTATTAGAAGTGTTGGAATATTGAATGGTTATTTAGTATTTTGTGTAGTATAATTTTATTCTGTTGAGCTCACCCTATCTACTTGTGTTTGGTGATGATCCTGTAATGCGTTACACGTGAGCAGATGATGTTACAAGTGATACTGGTGAAATATAGATTCAGAGAGGGGCTAACTTGCGTAAAAGCCTTATAATGTTTTATTGTTTTATTAGTATTTAAATGTTTTGTAATCATTTATCTTACTAGACTCAGAATTTGTAATCGACGATTATAGTTTGTGGATGTTTTAAATGCTCTTACCGGGTTTTGGTGAACAAGTAAGGGTTGTGCTCTTGTCAGGTTTTGGTGAGCAGGCAATAGTGGTTGCTTGTAAGTCCTAAGAAAAGTAATGATCTTACCTGGTTTTGGTGAACATGTAAGGGTTGTTTCTTGTTCTTTCCTACAGGCGTTGGGGCACAGGAAAAGAAACTAGTTAGTTATGAGAGAATAATATACTATGTGATGAGACTTGAGAGTATTAGAAGTGTTGGAATATTGAATGGTTATTTAGTATTTTGTGTAGTATAATTTTATTCTGTTGAGCTCACCCTATCTACTTGTGTTTGGTGATGATCCTGTAATGCGTTACACGTGAGCAGATGATGTTACAAGTGATACTGGTGAAATATAGATTCAGAGAGGGGCTAACTTGCGTAAAAGCCTTATAATGTTTTCTTGTTTTATTAGTATTTAAATGTTTTGTAATCATTTATCTTACTAGACTCAGAATTTGTAATCGACGATTATAGTTTGTGGATTTTAGTTTATTGCGGTATAATAAATATTTTAAATTTTTCCGCGTTTTGGGAAAAGGAATTGTCATAAATGTGATTTTATAATTATTTCCTATTTATATTTTTTAAATTAGTAATATCCGACCAAAATGTTACATACCTTAGTATAGAGTAAGCGGCTTTAAGACTACTAATGTCTGCTTATTGCATACTAAGGGGTTCCTTAGTATAGAGTAAGCGACTTGGTGGTTTCGTTGATGGTTGCTTACTTTATGCTAAGGGGTTCCTTAGTATAGGGTAAGCGACTTCAGGACTGCTGATGTCCGCTTACTACATACTAAGGTGTTCCTTAGTATAAAGTAAGCGGCTTGGTGATTTCGATGATGGTTGTTTACTATATACTAAGGGGTTCCTTAGTATAGAGTAAGCGGTTGCGTGGATTTCTAGTGGTTGTTTACTGTATACTAAGGGGTTCCTTAGTATAAAGTAAGCAGCATGGTGGTTTGGTTGATGGTTGCTTACTGTAGGCTAAGGGGTTCCTTAGTATAGGGTAAGCGGTTCACAAGACTTTTGATGTCCGCTTACTACATATTAAGGGTCTCCTTAGTATAGAGTAAGTGGCTTGGTGGTTTCGTTGATGGCTGCTTACTGTATACTAAGGGGTTTCTTATTATAGAGTAAGCACCTTCATGAATTTCTGGTAGTTGTTTACCGTGTACTGTGTGTATTTGTTCTTGATCCATGGTATGGTTGGAAAACTAGACATTGAGATCAATGATGAAGGGTTTCCTGGATCTGTTGTGGTGGTTGGTGGTGGAGACATTCCATGCGTGAAGCGGAAGAAGGAACCCTTCTGGGGTTTTCTGAAAAAAGAAAGAAGAAAGGACTTCAGGCCTAAACCCACCATTGCTTTGTCCATTCCTTAGTTTTACCCTCATGCTTGCTTTATTTTTTTTAATCCACTATTTTTATTTTTTTTCATGCACCTCCATAAATATTAATCCCACCCCTTTATGTCTTTTGGGTGTTTTATCTTATTGCTCATTGAACCTATTATACACTGCACAAACCATACATTAGTTGCTACATGATTACGTTGTTTGGACTTGCTTTTATTTTACTCTTTGCACCACAATTCTCATGACACACTTAACAATATTTACTTACTACACCACGCCTTTTATTGTTTTGCACTCATGTTGGTTTTGTTTTCTGTTTTGGCTATTTTAAATTTTGGGCCTTTATTTTAGTTTTATAATTCATGTTTTAAACTTTCTATACTCACCACTTGTTTTTTAAACACCCTACTTTCTAACATTCTCACCTTTTTATTTTAAATAATAAAATATAAAAATGAAAAAAAATGATTAAGTATGCTTCCAAAGGTGTGAGTACTCATGTGATCGTTTGCATCGTCTTAGTATTTAATATCTTTTCTTTTTTAAATATTTAAGTATGTTTCCAAAGGTATGAGTACTTGTGTGATGATCCGTAACGTCCTAGTACTTAATATTTTTCTTTTTCCAAATAATTAAATGTTTTTTAAATGTCAAAGTGCTCGTGTGACCGTTCGTGTTGTAACATCCCGGTTGGATATTACTAATTTTAAATAAATAAAATAGAAATAATAAATAAAGTCTCATTTATTATATTGTCTTTTCTTAAAAGGTGGGAAAAATTAAAACATTAATTATCGTCTCGTAATAATACTCATAAAAGTTCAACTAATAATTCACGTTCATAACTCCATAAACACGGTTTACAAAAAATCCATAAAATAAAATAATAATAAAACTCCAGAAAGTTTTTCCCAACTAGCCCCTCTCCAATGCTAAGCCTCACTAGAACCATCTACAATATCATCTGCTCCCGTGTAACAGATTACACGATCATCGTCAAACACAAACAAATAGGATGAGCTAATAGTATAAAAAAAACCATATATATAATTTAGATATATAAGCACACGCACATCAAAGGAATTTCATCCTTTGATTTCATACCACATGACCACCACCATGTTATCCATGTTTTATGTCTTTAGATGAATACCTCAAGATGGCCTTGCTACCATACCTAAAAGCACAACTTGTAGAACACGTGCGGGAAACTTGCTACATACCACACTCCATAACGTCATGTGGAGTTCCTAAAACAAAGCATAATTCGTAATGTTCCAAGACTACAAAACTCATCGGCTAAATATCGAGGAGGGCAATCTTTCTGGACCCATCCGTAAGAGCCATAACTCACACACTCACACCGGTAACACTCGCCAATTCGAGCCATAACTCAAGGATTCCTCATGTTCATTCGTGATCTTGAGCCACAACTCAAGGAATGCTACATGTTTGCCCTCTATCCCGAGCTACAACTCAAGGGATATCGTTTGAGCCACAACTCAAGGAACACTCTAGCAAGTCGATCTTTAAGGTATCACTCAAGGAACACTCTACATTATCGCCTGGCACTGGTCTAGAGTCGCCAGGTGAAACTTAGTTCCAGACTGCCTGGTGGAAGCCTTATGCCACTACAGGTATTGCCTAGCAGGATGCACCTTACCGCTAGGCGCCACGCGTCAGATCAACCCGTTGGAATCGTAGCTATCACCTGGCAGAACCTTCCCTACCGTCAAGCGCAACACCAGTATAATGTATATTACTATTTTGGACAATCCTAAATAATTGCTAAGACAACCAATCCATGCCAAATCTTATCCAGAATACTTCCAGCATCACTAGCTACTTCCCAACATATACCAAGTCACCATACTTCATCTCATATACCTCAATTCGCTAGATATTTAAATATAGGCTTATAATCTCAAGTATTTACAATTTTTCTTAACTTATGGCAAAGCTAGTTAATCATGGTGTAATCCCTCATGTTCACGTTATAACACACAGTAGCCTTATTGCTCTTTTCTTTCATACCTATAGGTACTCATAATAGTTGTACCATTTCACCCTTGGATTTAGCCTTATGCATTTCCAATATTAACCATCAACACTACCCAAAGTTTCACACTACATTTTAATACGATATCCCAGCAGGGGATATCTAACTCTTATGTCCTAAACTACAAGGGACTTATCTACCATCACTGGTTTCACAGCCTATCATGCAATATTTCCCACATCACAATTATTTCCATTAAGATTTCCCTTTAATATCATATATCCTTCTTAATTCAATAATTTTCATCACCCTCGACTTTTGTCTGGTGACCCATAATTCGTTTCATAATTAATTTGACCCCCAAAGAGACCTAACTCACAATTGTACCTAATAGCCAAGCAAAACCATTTCCCCTGCGTTGGCGCCTAACGGCACACAGCCTGCCGTCAGGCAGTGCATCCAGTTCTGGAAAACCCAGAACTCTACTATGCACCTACGAGAACCCTAATTTCCCCATTCCATACAAGTTTCTCTATTTTCCACTCAATACACTTTTCGCATATGCAAATGTTTACTCTTATTACATTAGGATTTCAAACACCCTGAATTCTATTGCTCTTAGTTACGCAATCTGATTCAAAACATAAAACCCCAACTCTTCAACCTTAATATTCATATATACCAACCTTCATCCAATAATACTAATTACAGGTTATCACCCCATAATTGGTCAATTTGCCTAGCATCCCAAATTACATAGACTCCCATAGAGCAACCAAAACACAACAACCCTGCGTTCATCGCCTGGCGGCAATGAATTGACGCTAGGGGTTCAAAGCAGAAACTCAGAAACTGGGCTTGATCAACATGAATCACTTGGTAGCTTTGAATGCCCGCCAGATGGTTTCTGGAAAATTTCCAGAAACCCAAAAATTGGAGGTTTGCAGAACAAAGATCATACATCATATCTCATTCATCATGCAATTAAACAAGCACATCAAAGTTTACGAGTTCAACTCTCCTAACCTAGATTCCTTGCTTAAAATTGACGAGTCTAGAGCTCCTCCTTGATCAACAATGGCCTCCCTTTGCTCTCCTCACGAACAACACTCACACTCTCTCTCTAGACACAGTGATTGCTCTAAATTCCTCTCCTCACCTTGCTCAACAATGACAAACTCAGAAACCCTCATTCTCACCCTCAATTAGTCTCTTAATTATGTCTTAATGGTGGATTAATGTTCCAAAATGAATTTCACTTAATCATGATGTTAATTGCCATTCAAAGTCCATTATGAGATGTTTTTTTTTTCAGTCCTCTTGGCAACCTCTCTGACAGCAACCACCCATTTATCAAGTCCGGTACACAACCAATTCAACCAATTCATGTTCTGTGATAATTCCAATAAATCTAAGATTTTATTATCACTCATCATGATCCAAAATTTTATTAAATTAAAACATAATTAAAATAACACATAATTTGGCATACATAGGACTCGAACCGATGTACTCTCAACCATTTAAGCTAGTACTATTCCATTTCATACAAGCTAGCATTAAATGTCATAAATGCTCCCACTACCAGCATTTATTATAAAAAATACTCCTTACACGTGTCATTCTAGTACTTGGTTCCTTTCCTTTCTTCAAAAATATAAAAAATAGTTTTCAGTCCCATCTTTTGTGTCTGTCTGGCTGCTCGCATCGTGAGACACCCATTTTCAACACAATAAATTTAAAATTATCAAAATATAAAAGTATCAACACTTTGAAATAAATAGTTAAGAATTACGTGATTCGTGATTCTCAATTGTGAATGGAGATACGTAGGAGCAAGGACAGCCCTTGTAAACTTCATCTCCAAAAACAATTAAATCATTTTGCAAATAGTTTTCCAAATATCTTTCAAAGAACTAAATAACCTTGATTTCTCATTTTGAATGAGAATATGTAGGACCAAGGGTTTATCCTTGTTAGGCCCAAAAAATATATTTTTGTTTATTCCTTTCTTATTTTATTTTGGGGAAAATTAATATTTTGAGAACTAAATAAGCTTTCCTTGTTTGATTAGAGGTACCGTCCTCAAGCTGGTGCTACAGGATGCTAACACCTTCCCTACACATAATTGAATCTCCAACAGAAAATCTGATTCATGTAAACCACGTCTTATTTTACAGATTTCCATAGTTTTTCTATAATAAACTATGGTAGTGACTACAAAATCTGTTTTCAAACTCGTTTATTTTTTGTTTTCCGTTTTGTCATGATTTTTGTTGTGATAGTATTCCTCAGTCGAGTCGTAAGTCTGAGCTCCTTTCAGAAGCTTAAAGAGGTGCTTTGCCTTTTGTGTTAGGCAAGGCATGAAATAGGCTAGCGAGACTATCTAGCCATTCAAACTTTGCACTTCTGTTAAGTTGGTCGGGCTTCTGATGTTGAGTAAATCTTTGCATTTTTCTAGTTCGGAATCCTAGGAATTTGCCACCACCTACACCAAAGAAAAATTTTTCTAGGTTTATCCTCATGTTATGATGACGTACCTTGTTGAAGATGACCTAGAGGTGTGTCGGATCGTCGGTTGCAATGGTCGATTTGATCACCATATCATCTGCGTAAAATTTCATTATCTTTCCCATGAGGTCGGCAAATACCTTGTCCATCAGATGTTGGTAGGTTACTTTTTGTGTTCTTTAAACCAAAGGGTATGACCTTGTAGCAAAAGTTTGCTCCTTTTGTCATGAGAATTTGATTGTCCCCCGAGTATGTGTCTAGAAAACTAAATAACTCATAACCTCACAAACTATCCATAAGTCAATCTATATTGGGTAGTGGGTATATGTCCTTTGGGCATGCCTTGTTGAGACCGGTGTAGTCGACACACATGCGTTATTTATCATTTGCCTTTTTTACCATGAAGACAATATGGTGTAGGTGATTTCAATAATGAATTGGGTATCGTGAAACGTAGTTACCTTTTTGTTGAAAGTGGCTTGGCTTTTATCTCCTAGCTTTATTTTATTTTTTTGGCTACAATTTTCACTTGTGTAATGATGGATAGATGGTGGCATAGGAAACCGGGATCGATGCCTAGCATGTCACCCAAGGACCATGCGAACAGATCCACGTTCTGCCTGAGAACTCCCATTATCTTATCGCGGACTACCTCGTCCATGTTACTACCTCGTCTATGTTACAACAGACCTTTGTAACTTAGGCCGGTAGGGGGCCTAAGTGTAGTCTTGCATAAGTTTATCGAACGAAGGTCGACTATCTTTTGGGAACTCGAACCTTGGGTCGAGGTTGAGGGCATTGTTGCCTAACTCACCTTCTAAGATGTGAAAGCATTTGTCCAGATTGTACACTATTCCCTATGATGTGATTTTGTTTTTCATGAGGTGGGCTACTTTATGACTATTATCTACAACGATGTGTTGGCGTTTGCTTGACTTAAGCGACACATATGGTTCCAATTTCAAGCTCAAGGTGTAGTAGGCCCTTGCTTCTTTCCAATCCACTTTAACGATGATGATGGTTGAGTGGTTCTCGACCGAGAATTTTATTGCATTGAATGGGGTGGACAAAGTGGCTCAGACCATGTTCAGTGTTTTCTATCCAATCAAGACGTTGTAGGACGTGTCTGCCTCCATTATAAGGTATTGTACCACCGCAACACGATGGGGCTCGAGTGTTCCAAAGGTTGTTAAAAGGTTAATGTAACCTATGGTGTAGACTCGTTCTCCAACGAAACCGAGTAAGGCTTCTAGATAGGGTTGAATCAAGTAGGGATGTCCAATTTTTTGAATGCATACTAGAATAAGACATTGGCCGAGCTCCCTTGGTCGATGAGGATCTTATGAACTCGTAAGTTGGAGATGGTGGCAAGGACGACTACTCGATCGTCTTGTTCTGGATCGTCTATACAGATGTCCTCATCGGAGTAGGTTATGGACCACAAGCGTCAAGTTAGGAACTGACTCACCGAGTTGATACTCCTCTGGTATCTCTTTTGTGCTGCACAAGAGCTTTCTCCTCCTAGAAATCCTCCAACGATGGTATCCATGCTTCCCCTTGCCTGAGCTTAGTGACGTTGGGGTTTGACGATCTAACATCGAATGATCGACTGTGTGAGGCACAACGGGTTGTTGAGCTTGTTGGACAAGATTAAATCATAGGATCTGAAGGACCATATTAGGCAGGTTCGACTATCCTTTGCCTCATCCAATGAAATTGCATAGCCCTCAGCCTCGTCCCTGTTCAACGATGTTGTCACATTCTCTACGTCGACCATTATTTCCTTACTAAGATGGAGTCAATTAACTCTTCAATGAGGTCTCATAAGTGTCGACATTTTTCTATGGTCAGGTATCATTGATTCCCCTTGCTTGAGCTAACTGATGTTGGAGTTCGATGTTCTAGAATCAAATGAATGACTATGTGTAAGGCGCAACTGGTTGTTGAGCTTGTTGGGTGGGCTCAGATTCTGGGATCTGAAGGACCATATTGGGCAGGTTCGACTGTCCCTTGCCTTGTCCCATGAAACTGCTGAGCCCCCGGCCTTGTCCCCGTTCAATGAAGTTGTCGTGTCCTCTGTCTTGATCGTCGCTTCCTTGCTGAGTCGGAGTCGATTAACTCTTCAATGAGGTCTCATAAGTGTCGACATTCTTCTATCATGTGCCCTATGGTCTGGTGGGCAGATTTTTTCGTGAGGTCTCTCTCATGTGACTACTAAAAAAATATAGTTTCTGCTAATTTTGTTTTAAATTTTTTTTCCTAGGATATAGTTACAAATTTTGTTGAGAAAAAAAATTTGCAAGAAATTTCTACCAATTTTCTTGCAAAATATTTGTATAAAACACTTTTCGCAAAAAATTTTATAGGAAATACTTGCAAATTTTATAATTTTGTAGGAAGTGATTATCCACGAAGGAATTACCTATCAATTAAAATTCTTAGAAAAAATGGCAGAAAAAGAGTCTTTTCTTGCAAATTTTTTTAACAAATTTGAAAAAAAAATCTCATGTAATATGAAAATTTCTAGTAGTGTGTGGAGGTTGTCCAGGTTCGAGGAGTTAGAGGAGTTGTATAGGCCAATTACGTTAGACTTTTGTGCATTTAAATGAAAATAATGTTGGTTTTAGTCATCCGTGGATATTCTTTGAACCTAGATAGAATTAATATTAGAAAGAGGAATTAAATCGTGGAAGCTGAAGGAGTTTTAAATAGTTGGATCAAAGTGGTATTAAAAATATTTTTTTTCTTTTTTTGGGCAGAATTCTAAAGGAGGGGCTGCCATATATTTGTTATGTGGTGCATAGAATAGTTTTCTAGGAAGGTGCAACCTAGTGATACTCAGACCTTAAGTAAAGAGTAAAGGTTGTGAATTTTGTTGATGATTAAAACGTAGAAGGGCTAGGCGAACAACAAGGAAACAAGAAAAATTGTATATAGTAAAATTAATCGATCGAGGTAAGGGAACTAACTAATTTATTTTATTTTTCCTCTATTGTAGTTTGTTTTTAAGAAGTTTTGTTTGGGTTAAATTTTGGGTGACAAAAACGTGATAAGTTTATAATAAATTTTAGAAATTTCGGTTGTTATGAATTTTTTGGTACGATCTAAATTTTGTTGGAATACTAAGCATGTGGGGGCTGTATTTTAGTGACATGGAATTGATTTTAGTATAGGTGCATTGGAGTTTACAGTTTATAAGCAATTGTGGTAGATGATGTGAAGGAAAGTTGGAGTTTGTGTGTTTGCTTAATAGAAGTGTGATTATGAGGAGATATTTGGTAGCAATTACATATAGTTGTTGATGTTTTATAGTAAAAGTGTGGATTAAAATTGTATTTTTGGTGATTGTTTTTAATTGGGTAATGATTTTATTTGGCTATTCTATTTTATATATATATATATATATATATATATATATATATATATATATGAGTTATATGATAGATTTAATATAATACTTTGCTCGAGGACAATGTTTTTAGTATATAGTTTATATAAGGTACAATATACGCATATTATAAGGAAATTGAATTGTTGATAATGTTATAAGGTATATATGTAAATAAAAGTTTGAAAATTGCGGATATGTGAAGTTGAAGGTGACTATCAAGTTATTCTTCTCTACGAAAATTATTATGCTATTTGGATCCAAACTTACATGCAGAAGTGCTAATGTATATAGTATATACGTGGTTGTAACATTCTGCAATGTTTTGGTTCTTTAAAAGAAAAAATTCTAAGATTGAGTGTTAGACTTGAATAAAATATATTAATGATATTTATAAATATTATATAAGTTGTGTTAGGGATTCAGGTAACATAAATACCAACAGGTCATTTTTGGGTAGAGTTAAGTGAATTGGCACTTTAAAATGGACGACAGACATAAATGAAAATTATAGTTTTCATTTTGTTATAAGCGGAATTGTGATTGTTTAGTAATTGTGTTTTTAATATAATTTTTGGGTAGGCAATTCCATAGATAAAAAAGTGCTATAAATATTTAAGGTTTGTGTTATTATAATATAATATTGGTTATAAAATTTAAAACTTTACAGTTTCGGAAGCATTTACAGGGTGTGGTTTTTTTTACTATATCAAATGGCAACTCAATTTTTGTATTCTTGTAATTTCGTAGAAAAAAAATGTGTATTAAAATTGGAGATTTTGTAATTATTCATTAGTTAACGACAACATATATGGCATATAGGGGTGGGCATGAATTGGATTTTTAATGATCCAATCCACATCTATTTTAGATCCAAATAATTGGATTAGCTTTTTAACCCAAATCCATTTTTTTAGCAAAACTAGTTTTGATTTTTTTAAAATTCATATCAAAATATTTGGATCAAGATTTAAATTCAGTCCAAATATTTGGATTAAGTTCAAAATCCAGAATCCATTTTTTATAAAAGAAATTAAAATTGAATTTTCTAAAACTTGTGTCCTTAAGGCCGACATGACTCAGTTCGTACAGGTCATCGGGCACGACTCCTCTGAGTCGTAAGGCTGACCCATCTTAGTTCATTTAAGTCTTTGGGCCCGTTGGGCCCGTTCGGGTCATCGGGCCCACCTAGCCTGTTCGGTTCTTCGGGCCCACCTAGCCCGTTTGATTCTTCGGACCTGCTTGGCCCCGTTCAGTTCTGTGGGCCTATTTGGCTCGTTTAGGTCTTCGGGCATGCCTGACCCGTTCGGGTCTTCGGGCTCGCCTGACCCGTTCGAGTCATCGGGCTCACTCGAATTTTCAAGGTCGTTGGGCACAATCGACTCGTCTAGTTTGTCGGGCCCGCCTAGCCGTTCATATCTGTAGGTTCGCCCAACTTTTTATGGTTTGAGGTTGGTAAATTCTCATTAAGCACTAATCGGCTTATTACGTCACGCAAGATACATCTGATCATTAAATGTCAGATATAAAAAATGTGTGGTGGCATTTTCATAAATAAGTTGTCAAAATTTATGTCTATTCCCTTTGATCAGACATAAATTTACGTCTGGTAGATAGAGGTTGTCGCAACCGAAATTGCAACAAGACGGCGAATCAAAAATAAAATTTGTAAAAATAGAGTTTGGAGTCACCACCATAGTTTATTTTGGAAAACTACGAAAAACCAAAAAAATAAGACAAGGTCTGCAAAAAACCAAATTTTTGGTTCAGGAGTTGGTTACGCGTGGGGAAGGTATTAACACCCATAATGTTCATCCTAAGACGGTACCTCTAATTAAACGTGCAAAAGGATGTGGTTTTTGAAAATATTTATTTTTCCCGAAAATAATAATAAATGAATTTACAAAAGTAACAAAAATATATTTTTGGTTCTTTTGGCCCAACGAGGACTAAACATCGTTTCTATGTATCTCCAAATTCATAATGGAGAATCAGAGGTTACGTAGTTCTTTATGAAAAACTATTTGAGAAACTTTTTGATTTGATTTTTTTATAATTTTGATTTTTTTTTATGTTTGTTTTTGGAAATTTGAATTATTTGGAAATAGGTCTCATGCGACGCGAGCGGTCGGACAAACAATAAAATTTAAACAAAGAAAACATTTTTTTATTTTATTTTTTTATATATTTTTTTTATATTTTTTGAGAGAATTTTAAAAATTGATGTTAGACAAACACTAAAGAAATGAGGAATACTATTTTTTGTTATGATTTTTAGAATAAGATAAAAAAAAAGAAGGCTAAAAGTAGGTGAAAAAAAACGTATAATATTAAAACAAAATATAGTGAAAATTTAGGAATGAATAAATGAAAAAGATTGGCACTGACATACTGTATTGTACCTAGCCAAGCCCAATCAAGTAAATAAGTACACACGTTAAAACCACATACCATCCAGTACCCGGACACAACCAGCACTAGCCATCTAGACAGGTACCCGGCCAAAACCGACTACTTGCCTAGA
>Ga0214544_1001959_pt1 | contig 43360 bp, 25 predicted proteins | sample CNSS3metaG_FD_160074 | JGI IMG/M metagenome (GOLD analysis project Ga0214544, IMG submission 160074) | Root nodule microbial communities from cowpea collected in UCLA plant growth center, Los Angeles, California, USA - CNSS3 | ecosystem: Host-associated > Plants > Roots > Nodule | place: USA...
GCCCTAGCGCCGCCATCACCGCCCACGCTCCAAGCTTCCAACCGTCACCCAAGAGCATTAACCTTAACGTCGTCACTTCGTTCACTAAAAGCAGAGGTTTTTTCTCTTCTCTTCATGCCTCTACTCGTGCCTCCGCTCACGACTCGACTCGAGCCTTCGCTCACGACTCCGTTCGCGCATTCGACTCTCTAACCCTCCTCCCATCTTTTTATCTGTTTTGTTTTTTCTTGATTTGGGTTTATTCCAAGGATGATTAGGGTTGTTTGGGAGTATTCTAAGGGCCTGTTTAATTTTCTGAAATGATTTTCTTTTTAGTGTTCATTTTGATTTGGGAATGGAATTGAAATTTTGTGGAGTTTTTTTCTATTTCGTGTAATTTGTATTGCTCATTTGTCTTTTGTTGTGTATGTTGTGTATGCCTATTGAATTTAAGGCAGGTTTAGGTAAGGAGTGTAACATCCCTAAGGAATATTACTTATTTTAATTAAATAAAAATTTGAAATCCAACAAGTGTTGCATTTAATATAAACTATTTCCCAAACACGGGAAATTTAAAACTTTAACAATTAAAATCCATAAATCCAGGAGTCCATAATTCATAAACCGAATTAAAAGTCAAAGACTCCCAAAGGGATTACATAATTTTCTCAAAGCTAAAAATGTAAACATCTATATACATATGCAAAATTATCCCCCTACTAGCCCTCGCTTCGCGTCTAAGTGTCTCCTGACCCACCTGTCACATCATCTGCTCCCGGATAACAAGTTACCCGATCATCGTCACACACAGAAAGGGTGAGCTATGCACAACATATATAAACAAACATGATATAAATATGTTTCCCAACCCAAAATAACTTAACTAACTTTAATTTCCAATTCACCCAAACCATGACCTCATAGTCCTTCATGAGTCATATGCATGAACTAGGTCTTGGGACTTCCTTGTGCTCCCACGAAACTGACTCATTCGTGGTCCAACCTTATGAGCCTATCCTGCTCATAGTCCTGCCCTACAGACTCCTCGTCTGTAGTAAAAACACCCAAGTCTCACACTTGGACCCTGTCACGCACGCAATCACCATACTAATGACTCCTCGCCCATTAGTAGCCGACGGGAACTCAACCAGTTCCATGCCCATCATGTGTCCAACCACCGAGCACATCCCAAACCCCTAATGGACTTAGTCCTTCAAGCTCAAACATCACACCACATGCATATACAATCTATCCTTATGATGAACAGCCAAAACACACACTCACGAGCACAAGAAACATAGTAACTCGCATAAACTCGCTTAAGCTATGGACCTCTCGCCCAAGCTAAGCCCTCAGCCTTGCTTAGGCTAGCTCACCTCGCCTGAGCGAGCTTAAAACAGCAACAACACCAAGTTATCTCGCTTAGGCGAGATCCTCTCGCTTAGGCGAGTTCATCTCTCGCTCAAAAACACAATTCAACTTGCCTGGGCTGAAGTACACGCGAAGCACCAAACATGACCAAGACATCTCGCTTAAGTGAGGCCATCTCGCCTGAGCGAGACTCTGGTTCGCTCAAAACCAATAAACTCCTCGCTTGAACGAGAAGTCGCACTCAACATGCGCAACCTTAACACCATCCCACCTAGGCGAACATCTTTCGCCTGAGCGAGAGTACGTGTCGCTCAAACCCAATCCACGTCGCTTGAGCGAGACGCTCTGGTAGCAACAGGGTTTGCGTCTCTACTAATCTCACCTAGGCGAACCAAGCTCGCCTAAGCGAGAAATGCAGATACCCTCACTGATCACGCACTCGACTCACTCCAACCTTGTCCAATTCGCACCACAAAGCATACCAAACAGAATTTGAGCATACCAAATCAATTTACACAATTTGCAACATCAAATTGGCATACTATATACTCCAGAAAGTCCCCAAAACCCAATTTTCCACCCCATTCCCGCATATACCATGTATAACCCCTGTTTTTCATGCATTTAGCCCAAAATCCAAAACACATTAATACCAAATTCACAACCCCCAATTTCCATCATAAGCATTACCAATTTCCGCACAGAAATCCATCAAAACATACAATACACACAACAATACGAATTTTGGGTTCAGCTCCCCTAACCTGGAATGTGTGATCAAATTTATGAAGACAAGACCCCTTGATTCACGACTTCTCTCTTGCTTCATCCCTTTGCACACTGAAAACCTCCTCTCCTAGTCTCAATTTCGTGCTCTCTCTATAGCAGCTCCCACAATTACCAAAACCTTTCCTTTTCCTTTTTCTGCTAGGCTTTTCTTTACCCCTTCACATTCATACCACAACTATTTAAATTTTAGTTTTGAAATACAGTACTATATACATTAACTGTGGTTACAGAAATTTACGTGTCTTTAAATTGAATTCCCCGACAATGACGTCATAGTTGTGATTTTACAAAATAAATTAAGGCTTAAATACCTTTTTCGTCCTTATTTTCATAGTGTTTATTGTGAATAGTCCTAATTTTTACCAAATGTTAAAAATGGCCTTCATTTTTGCAATTTCTGTATAATTTAGTTCTTTTGTGTGACGTCATTTAAATCAGTAACGGAGCACTGTACATGTGGCACTATTTATATTACGTTTAATTTTGATGTATTACATGTAAGTAGAACTGGAGTAATTACGTTCAAATTAAAGACTTGGGGCAAACATTGCAATTAGGGATTGTGCAAGCTGAGATTCATTGTTCGAGCATCTAGGAGGCGATTTCTACATCGACGAGGGGCAAAGGTTGCAATTGGACCTGGGGATTTCTGCATTCGATTTCAAGTTTCCAGATTATCATCATCGACGAGGTGAGTACTTTCCTCTTGGGTTTAGGGTTTTCGTGATTGTGATAAAGTTTGCAAATTGTCATCATTTGGGTTTAGGATTTTCGTGATTATGTTTTGGGATTTGTTCTGGTTCGAATGTTTGTACATGGCGAGGTGTTAATTGCATGAATTTGTGTAGTTTTTATCTATAGGTGGGGGTTGGGTGGGGTATTATTTTAGTTCGTTTCTTTATCGGTTGTCAGTGGTGGGTAGGGTCCCCATTACTTCAATTGTAATTGATTGTAGCAGTGGTCCCCCATTGAGTAAAAGTAGGGTTTATAATACAGTTTTTTTCTCTGTTGAATTTACTTTAGGAAATTGAGTGATGATAGGTTCGATGTTGTTGTCCACCACAGTGGTATTTTTGTACATAATGGTGGGTTCCATTATATGAATGGGGAAATATCAACCTGGTCAAGCGATCCGGATAGGTGGGGTTACTTTGAAGTTTTAAATGCAGTTAAGGAGATTGGGTATGTTAACATTAAGGGGATGTGATATGTGGTATGGACGGATCAGACACACTAGAAGAGATTTTAGAGCTGGAAGAGGCAGCGGAAGATGCCATGGAGGAATTGGAAGAGGCACGACTTCGAAATGCGCGTGAGGAAGCGTTGCTACTCTGATGGCAACGATTTTGGTGGCGTTGAGATCGCCTAGCCGGGGCGATCAGAACCGTATGGTCATTGGTCGGAACTAACATTCTGGCGACGACAGCTGTGGTGACGGCGGCGGTGGCAGCGATGACGACGATGGTGGCGGCAACGATTGCAGCGACAGGTGCGACGAAAAACATGCCAAAAATATCTTAAGCTTTAGATACCATGTTGAGAAGAAAGTAAATAGGGTTTGAGATTAATCTCCCTTGTGTATAAACCACACATAGGGTAATCTATTTATAATAGAGAGATGTATAATTGAAAAGAGTAACTGAAAATAAATAGAGTAAATAGAAGATATTTTTTGATACTGTGATTAACAATATCTAACAATATCTTAATAATATCAAACAATATCTAAACAATATCTAACACCATATAATGGGGAATTTCAATTAAATTTACATTTGTCATCCAAAGAAGTACTCGCGAAGCATTTGAATTGTTTCCTTAAATTTTTTATTTGCTTCTTAAAGTGTACAGAAATAGTGAGGAGAAATAGAACTTAGCTAAAGAATGGAATTGTCAGGTGCTCATCATCGAGTCATGTTCGTTAGTCAGCATGAGAAGGATGGAACTCCTTCTGATACTTCTAAGGGAAAGGAATCAAATGATGAAAAAGAAACCATTGTCAAGGTTGAACCTACCTTTATGCTAGAAATTAAGAAAAGGAAATGCCTTACCTTGTGTTTGGATGGAGCATTTCAACAATGCTTAGAAATTGAAATGCTTTGTATTTGAATTGCTTGTAATTAAATTCCATTCATTTTTTAAATAACTTGTTTGGATAAGGAAATTAAAATACCTTACATTTCAATTTCTTGTTTGGAAAAAAAATTGAATTTATTGTGAGATAAAATTTAATTTTAACAATATTTATTTTACGCTTAATTATGTTTTAAGTTCATGATAAATTTGGAAACATGCTCGACAACCTAGATGGGTCGGGCATACCCAACTACGCAACCGGATTGGTTAGACCCGACGATCCACCCGAGCTAGACCGACTGGGAAGCCCAAACAGGTTGGGTGGTCCGGTGATCTAGAGGCCTGACAGCCCATACTGCACGATTGTGCCGTCAAGTTCGTCAATATGGCCCGGTCCAACCCGTCTAGGTCATTGGCCCAATGCTCTAGACGGGTCCGACGATCAAGATGGGCCCGACGACCTGGATGGGCCTGAAGACCTGAACGGACCCGACGAGCTGAACGAGCTCAAAAATCCGGACGGGTTCGAACACCCGAACGGGTTCGATGACCCGTACGGGCTCGTACACCCAGACAATCCCGAAGACTCGGACGGATTCGACGACTAAGATGGGCCCGAGGACCCGTACGGGTCCGACGACTTGGACACGTCCGACGACCCGAACACGTCCGACGACCCAGACAGGCCCGACGACCTAGACGGGCCCAAGACTCGAACGGGTCCGACAACTGGTACAGGCACTTTCAAATCGTCGGGTCCGTCTGGGTCGTCGGGCCCGTCCGGATGGTCTGGCCCGTATGAGTCGTCAGGCCCGTCTGGATCGTCGGGACCGTTCGGGTCGTCGGGCTTGTCCGGGTCGTCGAACATGTCTAAGTCGTTAGGCCCATCCGAGTCGTCAAGCCTGTCTGGGTCCTCGGGCCCATCCTAGTCGTCGGACTGGTACGGGTCTTCGGGCCCGTTTGGGTGTACGGGCCCAATAATTTGGATGGGCTCATCCAGGTCGTCGGGCTCGTTTGGGTCGTCGGGCCCGTTCAGGTCGTTAGGTTTGTCTGGGTTGTCTGGCTCGTCTAGGTCGTCAGGCCCGTCCGGGTCATTGGGCTCGTCTGGATCGTCGGGCCCTTTTGGGTCGATAGACCTGTCTAGGTAATCAGGCTTGTTTGGGTCGTCGGGCTCATCTATGTCGTCGGGCTCGTCCTGGTTGTCTGGCCCGTCTAGGTCGTCAGACCCGTCCGGGTCGTCAGGCACGTCTGGGTCGTCGTGCTCATCCGGATCGTTTAGAATGTGAGGTTGAGTGAGAAGAATTTCAAATTTCACCTATTTTGAGGGTATTTGAATTTCTACTAATTTAACTAATTGAAATCCTTCAAAAAAATGCTTGCATTTGAAATGCTTTTTAATTTCTCTATCCAAACAAAGCATTTCATTACAAAAAAATCTAAATTCTTCAAAAAAATGAATTGCTTCATTAAAATACTCTATCCAAAGACACTCTTAGCCTTAGTCAACTTAAAGAGGTGAAAGGAGGATCAGGTGGGAAGCAAAGCAGTTGTAAGCTTAAAAAGAAGAAGAATGAAAGTAGTGATAGATGGTCAGTTGAAGCACATTGACGATAAAAATATAATTAGTGATAAAAAAAAAATCAGATTATTTATATATATAATGATTAGCTACTATTTAATTTTTATATATTTAAAGTTTTAGTGGGTAATTTTTTATTTGTAGGGAAAAGTTGCTTTTGTATCAGCATATGGGATTCACCATTCATCTTTATGTTAGCAATATTTCATATCCTATAGTGCATTATAACACTAGGTTTGGTAAGAGCCAAGGTATTTTCAGAACTTGTGTGCATGTGTTGTTCTTTGTGTTTTTCTCTCTCTGAATTCTTGGTTTGGTTTAATGGATGCAGATGAGAAAATGGAAAGTATAGGAAAATGAAATGAAGACCATTGAATATCAATTTTATAACGGTAAGACCTCAAACTTCATTGCCTCCATGAGTTCCTCATTTCAAGTGCCAAATAATGTCAATGATGTATCTATACTTAATAATTGAATATTGACATGATATTTGATATCGTGGAGGTTGGGTTTGGTATGACTTTAAGGTTGTTTTGGATGAAAATACTAACACAATTTTTTTTTTATATTACATTAATTATTTTGTAACAGGTCAATATAATTTTACTAAGTAATTTGGGTTTGTTACTTATTTAGTTCAAATATTAAAGGCAAGATTGTTATTCTTCAGTGTTGTTTTCTAGCAAATTTTTTAAAGCGATTTTTTCTTTTCTTTTCATTGATGCAGATGCACATCTTGCCACAGTAGATGCTTAGGAAATCAACTCTTGGATTATCAATATTCCTGCACAAGTGAACTTTATACTGTGGAATTCAAAAAACATGGCTTGTGTGGTGCATCAATTGATGCAGAGAGGATTGTTATAGATAGTGAACATAGTTGTAAAGTTTAGACCACATATGTATTGGAGTGAGTGAGGGAGTGAGTGAGGGAGGGCCTAGCCTCTTGGTGGTGCCTTTTAGTTGACACATTTTTGTGTACAAAATAATTTCAATTATATATTAGAAATGTTTTGATAAATAGTTCCAATTTTCTTTCATCTATTTTAGTATAATATATTTATTATAATTAAAATCTTTAAAATAAAATTATTAATATAAAATTTAAAATATGTTGTCTAAATATATAAATAAAATTAAAAATAATATTATAAAATTAATTTAAATGGTTGTACTTTTATATTTCCACGTCTAAAAAAGTATGACCACATTTTCATAATTGTGGCTTAAAGAATAAGCAACACTAAAAAAAATTGTTGTGTTATGGTGGCTACAAAAATGTTGTCTATTGTCATATTTTAGGCAACGTTTTTTAATTGTTGCATAATAAGCAACGGTTTTCGAATTTCATGGCCTAAACGAAAAAAAAAACCGTTGCCTCTAGTATAGGCCACGACCACATATGCAACGACTGCAAATTCATTGCCAATTCGTTGTCTAATCTTCAGGCCACAGTTTTTTTACTTTAGGCCATGGTTTAGTGTTCATTGCCTAAAGTCATTTTTCCTGTAGTGCACTTATGGCATGAATGCGGAGAATATTTCACTTCCCTTTTCCCGACCATATAACTAATTCAACTATTGAACAATTGTAATAACCTAAGACCAAAATAAATAAGTAAGCACGAAAAAATGTTACACAATACTTTTAATTATCAATAGTGTGAATAATAGTGAATTCATTCGGGTAAATTAATGGGAACAAAAAATTATAATCTAAAGTTGAAACCCACAAACATTATAATCTAAAGTAGAAAGAAAATTCCTTCTAAGTCAACCAAGAGTGGAAAGCCAAAAACATTATAATCTAAAGCAACCAAGTTATAAAGCAATAAAGAATAAACATTTAGTGATCACCCAATACATAGGTCTTATTTCAATAAATTTTTCCCTAATCCCTTATGCAAGAAAGAAAAAAAAGGTAAAATGAATTTAGTTTCTCGTATAAGTTAAATATATTTATGCAGCTAAGCTCTCAAAAAAGATGGACTACGATATACTTATACAAGACTAACGATTGAGATTTTGTATAAAAGTTAAAATTAGATTATCTTCTTTATAAAAAAAATACTTTTGCAAATATTTATATAAGACTAACAAATGGCTCATATATCCAAGTATTCTTAACTGTTGTGGACATTAAAGCACATCAAATTAAGCAAACAGCAGCCAACTTCAAATAAGTGAGAGACAAAACAGGAAACAAAAAATATAAATGGGATTTACCTTAGACGATGACTCTTTTTCAACTCAAGGAGCCTGAAAAATGGGAATGGGGATTTAGCCACCAAAGCTTTAATAGGTTCTGCTTTGTTTTCAATAATAGTCCGAAAGGAGTAAGAAGGTTGCCATAATTACGCAAGTCGTTTAACTGTTGAGAAAGAAAACACGGTTGGAAACATGTTAAGTAGAAGGTACTGCATTATGAACGAATAAATAATAGTTTTAAAGTAGTTCTATTTGGGAGCATTAAAATCAATATTTTCTTTTTTTTAATCATTTATTGACACAAAAGTACTTCTCTGCATGCTATAAATAAGTTAAGGAGTTCCATTGAGCTTTTAAGCGTAGTTGATACTTCAAATTATAAAACTACATATATCAAGTGATGGCTTACATATGGATTTCAATTCTTTGATGATTCATGAATTGGTATGATTTGTTATGACTGAGCATGCTCTAAGGCTTATAACAGCAGAAAATTAGTAGATTACTTGCTAGTCACAGGTGCTAGTATTTATTCTATTATAGTTTCTTCAATTGCATCAATTATGGAGGAGCAACATCAATTGAAGGTATGAGGATAAGGAAGCTAAGCTCAACAGTTTTGTAAAGGATTAAGAGACTTTGACCAAATAGAGCCAACATGTATGCTTACCTTTACTCTTAATTGTCTTTATTTTACATTATATGCAACAGTTCCTCAATTATTTTGAACAATAAAAATGAGGGATAACATCAGTAAAATACTTGTGAAGAGAAATGTAGTGATCAAAATTACTAGAAATCATCCACTCAATTTTACAATTTAATAACACACTACCAATCAAAAACTAGATTCAACACAACTATTATCATGCAAATCTTAAAAAAGTAAGTAAACAGTGAACTAAAACTACCTAAGCAAGTGTAAAGAGGTATAAGGACTCAAAATTTATTTCTAAAAATTTAACCTTAAAAAACAATTTCACTACCTAGACCAACACTAATAACTAAAACAGCTACGATAAGTCAAAATCTCAACTTACTAACTTATTATTTACAAATTGTAAACTAACTACTTAGACAACCTTCAAAAGCTAAATCAAACTTGAAAAATAAAGCAAAATATGATTAATAAGACACTAAAATACACTTAAAAAATAACTATTCAGCATAAAATTTAAATTGTCCTACCTCTATATCGGAATGCTAAAACTACCAAGAGAAGGAGGAAATTCTAATGCTATCAAGTTTCAAATCCCTGATTTTTAACGACTTGAAAGCAATAACGCATAACAAACATTACACTTCTTTATCAAGCTTAAAATGTTGCTTTTAGTTTTAACTTCTACCAATTTTTTTCATTTCCATCAAATGTAATAGACATGAATTTTTCTAAAAATTCCTTTCTATAATGTTGCTAAGAACTATAGTTCTATGACTATCTTTTTGGAAGCAGGTTGATGTTTTTGATAAAATCAACCATTATTAGAGATAAATTGTTCAATGCCACACCAAAATGATACAACCACGACCACCGATATCTAAACTTCAAAAAAATCAACATAGTAAACATTCACCGCTTTTTGCTTCATCAAACCACAACGTCAATGCTTGGGGAAAACAAAAAAAAATCTTACCTTTAACCAAACGAAAGAAAATCTTGCAGACGGGGAACACTGTGATGACGCCCAAGAAGACTTCGAACCAAGAAGAAAGGATGAAGAGACCAAATGTTGCACCAATCCTTATGTGTTCAAAACCCCATTTCATTGGATTTCGCAGGGATCACTTACCAATTCACAGAACGGAACAAAGAAGGTGTCTTTCGGTGGGAAGGTGGTGGATTTTCGAAGGAGACGATCGGCACGGTGGATTTTGTTAGTTTTGAAATGGTTGAAATGCCAAGAAGGGAGGTTGAATTGGCTAGTTAAAAATTTAGGCTATCTTTGCAAGCTAAAAACCACCTATTAGATCACAAAGTTAGGATGCAAAAGGTGTTGGACAATATATTTTCAATCGATCAAAAACAGAGTTAACAGATTGATTTTACTAAACAGATTATGTTCTGGTATAATCAACCAATTGAAATAGAAAAACAGTCGACTGAAATATTGGAAAAAATGCAGAAATGCATATTCGAGTTTTAAACCAGGAATAGTGCACAAGAATGATCAAGACAGGTTCTAAATGATAATGCAAACATGCTCAATGTTGCAGATGTCATGAAAACATGCAAGAACATGAAAAAGATGATTAAAGCACGAGTTCTTTAAACTTGAAAATGAATATGCAAGAGAGAAAGGTTAGAGAAGAGATGAGATCACGAGATTTTTATACTGGTTCACTCAAACTTGAGCTACATCCAGTTTGTCAAGGCAACCTGAGCTTGGCTTTGCACTATTTCAAAAGATTTACAAAGTATCCACCCTTACACTTTCAAAATATGCAAAAATCACACAAAAGACTCTTGAATCACACAAGAGTCACACCAGCACAGCAAGAACCCTCTTGCAGACCTGGAAAACCACCAAGCACACACACAAAGCTTGAGAAAGATCAAACCTGAGTGGTAGCACAGCCCAGCCTACCACAAACCACTTTCTCCAAGCTCAAACCAAGTCAAAAGCTCCAAGAATTGATCCAAGATCAATCTTCAACTGCTGCAAACTGTATGATCACGAAGGAGAGAGTTTTCACAAGTTTCCAGAATAATTTCACGCTAAAAAATGATCAACAACACTCTCTTTCGAAAATCATAACTTTTATAGTCAAACTGTTACGAAATTCAATAGGTTGATTTCTATCAATCGGTTGATTTCACTTGACTTAAGTGAAATCAGTCGATTAAAAAATAAATCAACGGATTGAATTTGTTGCAGTTTAAGACTACTGTACCCAACCTTTTAACCTGTTGAAAAACCATTAAACATACTAAAAGAGACATTTTAACCTGTTGAAAAACCATTCAACAGATTAAAAAACATAACAAAGACCAAATACATCTAATTAATGCTACAAGGTCTACAATATGAATTACAAACTTCAAATACACTTTCTTAATGATGTAACCATGTGGAGAGCACACATTCCAGCCTTGATCAACATGCATATCATTAAATCTCCTTTCCTTCATCAATGTAGGCTTCGTTCCAATGGTAATGGCTTCAAGATAGTTCAAAAGAGCTTCATTAAATCTTCATCAAATTTTCAAGAAGCAAACCACCTTGGCTTCTCATGTCAACAGATTTCGCAGGCACGGTGGAGAAGAAAGAAGTATTCTGGCACCGGTGTGAATGGTATGCGAGGGTCTGCGAGGAGTTTTTTTCAAAAATCGCTTTTGGTTTCTTTTTTCACTCTCACCGCTTCTTCTTTTTTCACTTTGATAATAAAATGGTAAGTTAGTAGTAGGTTAACTTTCATTAACTTGTCATCACGTGCCAGTGCCTCTTTTGAAAGTAAAAAAAAAAAAATTAAAAACCATTTTCCACGTAAGGGGGTAAAAAAGTAGTCAAAATGGGTAGTCATTAAATCATTTTCCAAAGGAAACAGGGAACTCAAAGTTCAAGAAAAACAAGAATAAAGGGGCGAGGGTCTATTTTAAAAACTATTTTTAAAAAAAAAGTACAAATAATTGGACCATGTACTCATTAATATTTATTTAATTGGACCATGTTTTTGAACTTGTTGGAAGTTCCACATCAACTAAAGATAAGGTAATCTCATAGTATATAAGTGGGTTGCAAACCTCACCTTACAAGTCAGTTTTATAGGGTTGAGTTAGGCTTAAACTCCACTTTATAACATGGTATCAGAGTCATTGTTTAAAAAAGTCTATCCTATTGAGATTTCTTAAACATTTTATTCCATAATTCCACCCGCTATCTCGAGCCACTATCGGACCACCCATTTCTAGACCCATGCACGAGATGAAATATACTTCAGCGTGAGGTATGTTAGAAATAAAACAATTTCATAATATATATATATATATATATATATATATAAGTGAAGTGCAAACCTCACTAAAACTCTTCACAACATTTCCAAAGTTAACATGTTATTTCAAAAGTAAATTTAATTAATTAATATGAAATTGATATTGCAATTAATTAAATTAATTATATATTTTTCTTGCTAGCAATCCAAAATTATGAACTCACCATATCAATTTGTTTTAATATATTACATGATATTAAAATAATTTTAGTTTTTTATTTCAAAAGAATTTAACCCTCAAACGTCAAAATATGCAAATTTAATCGTTCTTAAATTTAGAAATTATAATAAATATTTAGAAAAAAAAACTAAATCTACATGTTATTTAAAATTTGAAGATCTTAAAAATGTAGAGAAATTGCCATGTTTGACTGAAAGCATAAAGGATAATTTTTTTTTCTTTTTTTTCATTTGTGTTCTAAAAAATTTATCAAAGACGTAATTGCACTAACTTTTACACCTAGTGAGCAAATCCTCAACCAATATACATATACTAAAATCTCCATAAATATAAAATGAATTTATGTCAAGGGCATTGGACAAATTAGTACATTGAAGATGAAGTTGAACAACAGTCTGAGGATAAATTAGTTCATACATCTTACTAGGAGAATACAAGGTACATACAATAGATAGTATAAGATACATATAATAGTTAAAGACAGACTCTAAAACAGATACGGCAATAACCGTCTCTGAACCATAAGCTAAAGAGTACTCAGTAACGGTGAATGAGTTCCTTGTATGCATCCTTGTGCTTGGTGTAATGCTCAATTTCAGCCTGATAATACAAGTCGCATTAAGCATAAATTTATCAGTTTGGCTATGAAAATTAAGAGTCAGCGAGCCTATTTTAGGTTTCCCAGAAGAAAAAAAAAAACTTCCAAAAAATATTTTTTATTAATATATTTCTATTAAATTAACTATAAAATTATATTTAAGAATAAAATTTAATTAAATTATCATGAATAACTATTAATTTTTACGATAATTTGTTTTATTTTCCAAGAAAAGACCTTCTTCTTATATTTGATTTTAGACTTCTCAAATCTTTGAGCAGTCTCTCTTTAGAATTGTGTATGATTCTCAATTTAACTGATCACTAACTTGTGATACCACCGCAGAATACCAAAAACGATATCTCTAACATGAAGGGTAAAAGGCATTTATACACTACAAAAAAATATCTCATTAGTAATCAATTTTAGTGATTAAAATTTGTTAGTCACTATAATGATTGATTTAGATACCAATTTATAAAATAAAAAATTATTAGTTACTCAAATAGTTATTATTATAAATAAAAAATTATAATTGATTATTAAATTAGTTTTTAAAATTAGCTACCATGATTTTTTCTATCAAAAGAAATAGTTTCCAAAAATTAATTACTTAGATTTTGACTACTAAGATGATTTAGTTACTAAATTGGTCTCTAATTAACTAGTGACCAATTTAGTGACCAAAAATGATTAGTCACTACAATAACCAATTTAGATACTAATTTATAAAATTGAAATTTATTGGTTACTAAAATATTAATGAGACACTTTTCTGTAGTGACATGGAATACATACCTTTCGAATTGCTTTTATGGCAGTTAGCAACTTCTCGCTGATAAATTCCTTAAGGAAGTCGTCTTTATGGAGAGCATCCAAAGATTCAGAAAGGGATGCTGGCAATCTCTGAAGGGTTTCCGGATTTGGATTTGTATCTGTTTCATACATGAAATTAGAGGTTTATATTGATATTTGTATATAGGAGCTGAAAATTGTAAGAACCCCAACACAATTTTATGCAACCGTTATACGGATTGGTAAAAAAGGAACATGAAAGAGAAAATGGGAAAAAAAAACTGCAAATTTGGAATTAAACTTGATAGATAGAAGTAAATAAAATTTAGCCTCCACTGTGCTCCCTAGGATTCGGATGCAAAACTACAACAAATATTTCACTGCAACTATATTAATTGATGAAAATGTTGGGAATAATCTAATTCTGGATCTAAGTCCCACACACTCAGTAGAAATGACAAGTTAAATATCATATAAAATAAAAAAAAAAACTTAAACCTAATACCTCATGATTTTGGATCGGATTAAAAATAATGTCAATTTCTTATATTTGTTGACTTAGGATATATATATATAATCTTACAAAAAAACAGAATCAATAGTGATATCAGAGTCCAGGTTAATTATTCTAATATCTTGCAGCTCATGTTAAAGATTATAATGAAGGTTATATGATCTTACCAACAGGCTCAGGAAGAGGAAGATGCCTTCGAAGGCCATCAATGCCAGCAGCAAGTATGGCAGCTAAGCCCAAGTATGGATTGGCAGAACCATCAAATGATTTCATCTCAAAGTTGGTGACTAGACCGTCGAGAGTTCCAGGTGGAGATGAAGCTCGCAATGGAGCCTCCTTATTTTCGTTTCCCCAGAAGAGGTACGCACCACTCCATGTATTAGGTTGCAATCGATCATAACTGCGACAAACTCAGATAGCAAAGAAACATTGCATCATAATTCCAAAACGTGGCATTTCAAATTTAATATAACGCTTGTTAGATAGGGAAAAAAAAATCCTATCTTACTCGTAACAACTTAAACTTTATCAACACTGGCAATAATATAATGTCATACAATAACATCAGTTTCGGTCAAAACACACAGAATAAGATCAACCTGTTAGGGAGTGGTGCTATAAATGCCAAGATTGAAGGAAGATGTTGTAGAATTCCTGCCATAAATTCTCTTCCCAAAGTTGATATTCCATTCTTAGATGATGTACCAGATCCCATAAATACATTTTGGCCATTCCTCCACAAGCTAAGATGAACATGCGACCCAGAACCCAAATCATCTAATGCGTACCTTAAACAATATCACGAGAAAACTGCTGTTACACCAAGAAAAGAATTTTTAACCGTTTCATTAGATAGTTCATCAGCTGCAATTATGTTTTATTAACTAGTCTATACATACCTCTCTACAGCACTACAGCATTGATTATTAATAATTTTATGTTAAAAGAATTGATTGCCACTTACTTTGGAATAAAAGTTGCTAGCAAGCCATGCTTTCTTGCAATTGCCCTAACAACTTCACGGGTGAAAATTAAGTTGTCTGCTGCTTTGGTGCAAATGGTATACTTCAAAACCACCTCAAATTGACCTTTTCCAGCTTCACCGTGTATCTAGGATATTACAAGAAAAGGTTAACCTTAAAAAGTGTGCTGCAGCTGGAAAAGAAGTATCAGACAATGTCTTATATTATATATCACTTATAATTGATCATGTCGCAATTCCATTTACCTGTTCTACTGCAATTCCCAAGGAATGAAGAGAATCAACAACTTCATGAAGAACGGGAGAAGCAGCATCAAATCCTGATGCGGAGCAGTATGGACTCGAGTCAAATGGTACCCATTCCTCTTTACCTTCCCTGAATTTTTTTTTTCTCCACATTTTTAACAAATTGCCTGTAAATTGCACTATTAAGATCACAGAGATAACATTACATAACATACCTTTTTAGCATCTTTAAGAGAATAAATTCATTCTCAAATCCTGCATTCATTTCCTGGAAGTGGAAGCAGAGCAAAAGTTAAATATCATATACTTCTCAACAGATAGGACAAACTTAACTTCGTACCAAGTCAAATTCATCTTTCAGAATTTTAGAAGCTCTTCTTAAGACATCTCTTGGACAATATTCCCAAGCTTCACCAGGTTTAACACACATATCAGCTAAAACCATTTCATCTTTTTTATTCCTATTCAAAAGAGAGATGCATTAGTTAACAAAACTGTATCTGTCTTCTGCAGAATATATTTCTGGAAAAAAAAAAAAAAAAAAAAAAAAAAAAACTTAAGATGATTTCCATTCCAGAAGACACTTGATTCCTGCAATTGCTATTTACTTAATTAATAAACAAGGCAACTATTAAATACAAAATTTACTTAATAGAAAGAAGAAAAGAAAAGAAATAAGATACTTACATAATAAGATAAACAAAACATGAGCAGTAAAAAAATTATTGATATAAAATGAAACGAGAAAAAGACACAAGTAAAAGAAAAAATGGGATAATAATCCAAAAATATCTGGTCAGAAAGTTTCAATGACATGAGATAACAAAATGCCAGTTGCCAATTGAGAGAGGAAAATTGGAAGGTTCACTGTTTTGAGTTCTTCATTCAATTCATAAGGACTGAAAACGGTTACAATCTCATAAACATGTATAGCTTACATTGGTGGGGAGGGACTTTAAATGGAAACAAACAAGATATTTTCCTTTCAGCTTTTCCCTCGTTAATTAATTGGAGAATATTATATATTTGATAACTTGAGAATCAATTGAAAAGGAAGTTTAATTTATGAAAAAGCTCATATATGATGAGTTTATTTTTATTTGAGAAGTTCATGTGTATATTATATATGTATATGTGACCTTGAGTGTTACCCCCACATAAACATGACTTTTAATCCAAAACCTTAAGACAATATGAATATCCGGTAAAGAAAACAGTTTTTACCACGGAATTCTCCTTAGAGTAGACAAATCAGGCACTAATCTTGTTTCACCAACCGCAGTTAGACCAGATCCCTCTGCAGGTCCATCCATATGAGAAGAGAATCCCATAACCGCAAATGCTAAACCAACCCCATTCTTAACAACCACATCATTGAAACGCTTTTTAGGAACAGCCTGAAATAAAACACAACTCCAACTCAAGATGTAATTTCAAGAAAAGAATTCATAAACCAGCTGAACGGAACTTTTCCGGGCCTGTACAGCCAGAAGTTCAAGTGCCTAAAGACATAAAATTGTAATCACAGTATGTGCACAAGGAATGAGAGATGCAGCATTAGAACTTCCAAGAAAGTGATGCAGTATTCTGTATTTCAAGTTTTAGAACAAAAGTGGAAAAGACAGCAAAATGTTAAAAACAATGTGATTTCTAATTATATTTGCATTTGGAGATAATGTCTCGGTCAATTCGGTTGGGAGGGGGCATTTTCATTTTATTTTTTCACTTGAGACATAAAACTGAACTCAGTCAACTTGTTTCTAACAATTTCTCTAGCATCCAACATTATTTCTGGCTTCTCTGCTCACGGTGTCAACAATAATGCAACTGAAACGTTATGTCTTAATGCAAAACGATAGCAGGTATCCTTTTCTAGGGTAGATTTCATCTTTTTCTCTCGGCCACAATAATACGATATCCAAGAAAAAACATGAAACTAACTATATACAATATGATTGTTGTGAGAACCATGCAATTTAGATTGATTCCAAATGTAAACAGAATAAAGAATGGACCTACCATTTGAAAACTCAAAGTAAACATTTTTCTATAATTTCCAAACAAAGAACAACGAAGTAAAAGAAAAGCCCTTGAGGGTGACTCACACGACATCTGTGCTGTCCTGCACCATCAACCCACATGACACGAACAAGTGAGACATCAATGTCTAAGTCACCACTCAAGTTTTGGGACAAATTACTGTGTGAATAGATAACACTGTTTACTGAACTAATCTTGTAGAAGTGAATTGCATTTCTTGCAAAGATGTCCTTTGTAGCTTCCACGGCCTCAGGAACTGAGAGATCGCCATCAATGCATGCATCACGTAGAACAGAGAAAACAACTTCCCGAGACTTCTTTGCACCTGTAAAAGCAAAACTGATAGCTTTAAGCAGTAATATTTACACCATGACTTAAAAATTTTCAAAATCAGAAAAGCCACAAAGAGATAATGTTGCTGTCATTTTTCATAGACAAGAAATTCAAGCATTAGTTCATGACATCAATTTGTGTATCACATTCTAATTCTTAGGGCTCAAAAGAAGTTACGAGCTAAAAAATATTCAAAAGGCTTGTAAGTTGAAATTATCATAATATCTGAAATATGATATATTCATCAACAGACTTATTTGTACATCTTTGAAGTTAGCACATTACATGCACCTTGGGAGTTTCAAGCATTAGTGTATCTTAGGTAAAGGTTACGTAAAAACATATAGGAACAATTTAATTTATACAAGTTAGAAAACAACTCCAACTAATTATGATATATTCACCAATAGTCATATGTGTGCGCCTTTGAAGTTAGCACATTACATGCACATTGGGAGTTTCCAGCATTAACATTGTTAAGAAGCGGACTTTAAGCCTAGCTCAACCTTATAAAACTGGCTTTTAAGGTGAGATTTGCATCCACTTATATACCGTAAATTGGTCTTACCTTTACTCGATGTAAGACTTCATGGCATATTAAGAAGTGGACTTTAAGTCTAATTCATCCTTAACATTAGCGTTGTTAAAATGGACTTCGGTTTGCACCCATTTATATACAGTAAATTAACCTTATCTTAAGTTCATGTGGGAATGCATACCATGTTAAGAAGTGGCCTTATTACTACTTATGTCCCATATGTGCTTCAATTAGCAGACCTATTTACCAAAAGTCTTCCGTAGAACGATTTCATGATCTGATAATGTTAGAGATATCATATATCTTCTGATTTTAATTCTATTGATGGAGATATAATATATTTTATTTTCCTTTATTATTATCAAATATTATGTATTATGATGATATCTTAGGTTTTACTTTTGCCTTTATATCATGGGATATTATACTCTATATATAGAACAATTTTCTAGTAGACCAATATGAAAAGTAAGAAAGCTCTTATGCATATTTTTCCTTTTCATGGGTGGGGGGTGGAGAAGGCGGCACAAGGGTGTGGGGAAGAGTTATTAATAGAATACTAAGTGTATTGTTAGATGTTGTTAGAAGATTCTAGAGATCACTTTGTAATTAATACTTAAGGGTTAGAATTCTATATATACAAAGGTTAATGTATATTGTTTCAAATCAATTTATTGAATAAAATTTTCTCTCATTCAGAAGAATCCTTTTCAAATGAAGGATAATAGTTAGTTATGACAGGGAATGTTTGTGTGAAAAGAAGTAATTCCTTTGTATTTTGGTGCTTGCATTTTGAGTGGATAATTGTTGAATAATACAAAAAGGGTTAGATCCTGAAGGGATATAATGGAAAGTTGACTAAGTATGTTGGAAAGATGAGCCAGTGAACAAGGAAAGGTTGTTGTAGAATTGAAAGTAGATCTGTCTATTATGAAAGACAGCCACCAAAAATCAAAGAAGTCAAAGAAGTTGGGGAGAATTCAGTCAACAATGACGAAAAGAAAGAAAGATATCTGCCTGGCAGATTTGTCGAGCAGGGAGACAAATCGCGGAGGTCATGGGCTATACAGGTGGAATTGCCCACATTCGAAGGAAAGTAATGAGAGGAGCTGGAAAGTATATTATAGGAAGAAGCTTAAAAATAAAAGCAGCTAGTCGTTAGATAGGGACTAAGACTTTCTGAGAAAGTCTATGTATATTTTCCTTGGGTTTGGCCAGCCTAGGTGTGGAATTCAAGAGTCAGGCTCTTGACTGTATATAAGCAGCAAAGGAAACTGCATATATTTTGGGACAAATAGAGTAAGATACTTAAGTACCACAACAAAGCATTTAAGTATAATATTTATATTAAGTGTAATAGTAAATATTAACCAACCTAAGTAAAATGTTTCAGGAAATGCATAGCCATCAGTACTGAACATCACCTGCATTGCAAAGTTTATTCTCGTGAGACATCAAATGTCGCTGCCAGAAAGTCATTATTTTGTGATTTACATGTTTCATTGGATAACCCAAAGTTCAAGAAGATTCTAATTTCATTATAAAATTCTTATTCCTTTGCAGTTTACACATAACGTTCATTTTACTTTGTTATATTTTTACCTTATTTAGTGGAGCCAATTCTAATAGCTCTTTCATCGAAGAAATCATCCCATGCACACTAAGCTTTGGAATTGCCAGCCCAAAATCAAGGTAGACCTGATAGAGAAGATTGTGTTACATGCCAGTTATCCAGTAATTCAAATATACTAATACCAAGGCATTGAGTTGTAAAACGTTTGCCTGTGAGTAAACAGAGGCTAGATATGATGCTTCCCTTGAGAATGGATAGGATGCATGCAACAAAACAATCCGAGACTTTGAATATCTCTTGTCCTCAAGAACTGCACGTAGATGAAGAGGATTGGACAGTCGCAGATCCAAATCTTTATCCCCAAACCTATCGAACAAAAGAACAAATTAGTATACTAAAGCTGCGAATCATGGTGATGTATGCCCTGACGGCTGTAAATAGGAAAAGAAAACATACCTTTGACATTTAGGAGAAGTGTGGTTGATCCTAAAAGTGGACAAGGCGCAAACTAATTTCACCTAACTAACATCAGTGATGTTTTGAGACCAAAATGTACCATAGTCACACCTCTTTGTTGTTCGAGTTCGAGTAACATTACTAATTGGAATATAAGGATGACTTAGTGGTAAAGTTGGAAGGAGAGGTAAGAGAAGGTTGCGATTTCAACTCCCTCCAGTAACAGTTTGGAGATATAAGATTGGTTTGGTGACTTTGAACGGGAGGGTGGAAGAGGTTGTGGATTCAACTTTCTCCACTTATAAATACTAACAACTAACATTGCCTCCAAAATACTTGGATATCATTCTATGTAAAAATATCAAACAATTTAAAACTATTCATTACCCCGTGTGTATCTGCATTGGCAAGTCATAAGATTGAGCAACTTCCAAACTTCGTAAGAAGATGTAGTCAATAAGATTTTTGTTTGCAATACGGAGAGGCTTCCCAGCTGAAAGTAAAGAAAGGTGAGAAAGAATATCCTGAAACAGATTATATTAAAATAAAACTGCACACTATACTCACCAATCAATGTTTGCCTCAGTCCTTCCTCGGCATCGTTATTAGTAACATTAGTGTTGATTTCTAAACCACTGCGGTATGCAGCTATGCTTTTCAATCCAAAGATCTCACCAGCAACTGTAACAGCAATGCTAAGGAATAGAGCTAAAATATTATGTTCTAATACAGCTAAAACAGCATTACATGCATGTGTGTGGAGACAGATTCAGTGACTTTTTTTCTGGGAAAAGTCATGTATGGTCATTCAACACATGAAGATTAAGAGAAGTTACGTGACTCGACTTTTCCCGGAAAGAAATCACTAAATCCGTCCCGTGTGCAGAGAGATAGAGAGAAAAAACATATAAAGGATATGATTTCAACTTTGAGACAAATGCTGTAGTAAATGAATCCACAGTCCAAGAAGATCCATCAGGCAAGTCCTTCAACATCAGATTTATATGTAAGATAACATAACAAGAAGGTGACCTAGAGGCAGAACATAAATAAGACCGTAAATAGAAGGATGCAATTAAACAGGAGTTTGCAAACAATAACATTAAACGAATACCAGAATGGGATTGTTTTTGCCCAAGAAATACTGTAATGAAAATTCACCTAAGATACCTAATAATCATGATTTTGTGCTGGTATCTCACCTCATCGAGGATTTCCTCGGCCAATCGTTCAATTCTTAAGATTCTACCTACAAAAGGTATAAAATTCTTGTGCCATTCTACGTCATGCTTTTTGTCGAATGTTAAGCCATCATCAATAAGTATGGCAGTGATTCTTGCAGCTTTAAAGCATGATGAGGTGATGGATTGCAATCCAGATACTCTCCGGTATTCTTCAACACCTTGCAAGGATATCTCAGATCCATACAGCTTCGCAATATCTCTTAAATTTCTCTGTTATATTAACATCACAAAATAGACTGTTACAATAAGATACACCAGTGTATTCCAGTATTGCAAAATCTGCAACAAACACGCAGTTGACTACCTAGTCAAGAGTCACAGATGACACACCCATCAGTTCAGACTAGTTGACTTTTTTTATTGTTAGAAGCATGAGTCGATGTCGCTCAAAGTTTGCGACACATAGCAATGAAATATGATTTCAAAAGCAAAAACAAATGTTGTTCGAACACAGGAATAGAAAGTTGATGAAGCAAAGTTAGAGAGTAAATTGTGCAGGCGAAGTTACCTTGAAAGAAAGAGAGTTGGGTGAGAAACTTAGCGCTTCACCGTTGGCCTCAGAAAAGGCGTGGATGAAGGAAAAGTTGGAGTCAAGAGAAACTATATTGTGAGCATGAGCGTCCACTAGTTCCACCTCCTCCACTGCTTTTCTCAACTCACTGGTATCCATTTTCTGTCTCTTTTTCGTAACAATCGTCAATGTCAACACTACTTCTCAGTTCAGAACTGGCTGGTTAGAGTCATACAGAACTATACAAAAACATTGTGTTCGGTTCGGGACTTTGGGGAGAGAGATATACTCAAAGGTATGTATATAATTTTTTTCCTTGGAAATTTTTGTCGTATACTTCTTTTAAAGTTATTATTATTATAAACATATTTTTTTAAAATATATTATTTTGATGTAATAAGAATATGAATGCACGTGACCATATATGTGTCCAAGGTAGAAAACCGTACAAAGTCTTGAAATAAAAATTATTCAACATAGAAAATATAATAAATATATAAATTGAAATTTAAACAACCTTAAAAAAGTACGCTTGATTAGTTTACGTTTCGAAAAACATATTTATAAACCATATGTTGTGAATCAATTTGGGTGGGTCACGTAATTGTATTTGATATGTATCTTTATATGTTAGTTTAGATATTATCAATGAAGTATCTATCATAATAAATTATAATAAAATCTTCAAATAATAATAAATTTTAGTGATAAAAAATTATTCGTTATTATAGTGATCAAATTTAGGTATCAATTTATAACTTAAATATTATTGTCAATTAAAATAGTTCAAAAAATTATAATTGATTTCTGAATTGGTAACTAAAATATTTTCTATTATAAATTGATCACTAACATTCGTTACCAATATTTTAATTTATATTCACCAAGGTTTTAATTTATATTCACACAAAAATAATCATGTATTTATTATGTTGTTAAGAATCATTGTACACTTCTCAATAATATCACTTATTTTATTATGTATCGTATCCTATTATTTTCAAAATAAACGTATCGACGTATCAGATATGTGTCGTATCCGATACATATACCGTATATGTGTATCATAGACCATATGCAAAATAATACTAGAAACATTTCCTTTCAATTAGAGCTATTAAAATGGGTTGGAACCCATGAGTCAACCTGGCTCACCACAGATTCGGGTCGGGTTGGGTTGAAATTTTTTTACAAATTTCAATACGGATTGATTTTTGACTCGACTCATATAGAGTTCGGCTCACCCAAGTTGAACCCGTGATAAGTTGTCTTGTTGGCTCACCAACCCGCAAATAAAGGGTCACACAAGTGTTTTCCGTTAAGGTGGGCTTTGCATTTGGGTCATGCTAAGTTGTTGTTTTTAACCAACACATAGATAATTTGTATTTTTGTGATTTTGGTTTGTATTTGGATTGTATTAAAGTTTATTTATATTCTAATTAGAATTATAATTTTGTTTTGACTGAAAAAAAAATAAAAAAAAAATTGTATTATTTTAATTAAGTGAGCCAGTGAGTCAATCCATTTAACCCACTATAAGGCCCACTTTTTCGTGCTGTCCTTCTTCTTTAGGCTGCCCCTAACCTTTGGGCCTGAGGGCTGGCCCAATAAGGGAAAAACTGACCTAAAGCTGTCCAAAACCCTAATTCTGGCACTTTTGCGTAAAACAGATTTCCACACACCCTTGAGCTACTATTGCCGTCTCCGCTAGGGTTTGGCCCTCGTTCCGTTCGAGTTAGTTCAACCCCGTTGCTCCTGCACGTAAGTTTGTTCCATGACCTTAAACCCTCTCTAAGTTATTTTTGTGTTCTATGTTGGGGTTCACCGTAGTAAACCTAATCTCCCTTCTGTGCCACTATCTCCAGCTCTTCAATCTGCTTGTGGGGCTGCTGCAGTGGTGGGCTTAGGTGTCAAAGTTATCTTGCTAGCTCATTCCAGGTAAGGGAAGCTAGACCTCACCACATTTTCGGTAGAATCTGCTTGTTTGATGAGTCTATGATGATTGAACGGTCTGTGTGTGAATTTAATCGGTTGAAATTGTATGTTGGACTGTGTGGGTGCGTATGGGTGGCTGTCACTCGAAAGAACAATGGCGGGCACTGGTTTTCTCGCCCAAGCGAGCTTGCCTCGCCTAGGCGAGATTAGCAGAGGCTCGCCTAGGACCTGCTGCTCGATCTCTCGCTTAGACGAGAGGTTTTTATTTTTGAGCGAGGAGTGGTCTCGCCTAGGCAATAAGGGACTTGCCTGAGCGAGACCTCGCAAAGTCCGCTTTCCCCTTTCGCGATCTCGCTTAGGCGAGAAGGATTTCGCCTGAGCGAGAGGACCCCCCTTGCCTGAGCGGGACCTGTTAGCCTGAGCGAGACTGTGGGGTGAGTTTGGTACTATTGTTGAATGGTGCATTGATGTGTGATTGCCTATTTGATCTAAATGCTTTACTACGTGGGTTGAGGGATGATGCCATGATTGATATATGAGGTTGCGGTGGGAATGGTATGTTGTTGTGTTATATGAATTGGAAAGCCTGAGTTGCATGATGGGGTTGTTATACATGATGTTAGTATTATGGGGACTTCTGATTGGTTGGTGAAACATGTTCAATGTGTGAGTAGGGCGTAATTCCATGACTCTTGTAATGAGAGCTCATGGTGGTGCCTCATCTAATGGACATAATTCCGTGGACCCTTCTAAAGAGGAGTTCACGGTAGTGCCTCAAGATAAGGACGTAATTCCACGCGAGTATCGTGGTGGTGCCTCAAGGCCAGAACGTAATTCCACGTAGACCACATGGTGGTGCCTCTGGTAAGGGTGTAATTTCGCGAAGGCCTCGTGGTGATGCCTCACTGCTAGGACTTAATTTCACTGTCTTGTGGTGGTGCCTCATTATGCGTATCCGGATAGTCAAGTCTTGTAGTTTTGAAAGGGTTTAGTGTATTATGTGAGAGTTTTCCGTCAATTATGCTTGATTATATGATTGAATATGATTATTATGATGTATGAATTTTGTGCACTAGCTTACCCTTTCGCTTGTTTGTATGGTTGTGTGGGTGGTTTTCCTCCTTTGCAATGATGATCAATTCTATTGATGTGAGCAGATGCGAGAACCCGTGGCAGTGGTAATGGCAATGAGGATGATACGGCTTGATGGTTATGGACGGGTATGGGGCTCACTAGGGAGCCCTTAGCTGAAGAAGTTTTATTGTCTAGATTTATCTTTCTGTACGAGAGCTTGTGTTTTGTTGATTTATTTTAATTAGGTGAGGCAGTGTAGTGCCTCCTCTCTTTCGTATGAACATGGTTAGGGTATTGTGTGCCTCCTTACCTTTTTCCCGCACTCTCTGGATATTATTTTATATGTGGCATTTTGTTTAAATTGATATTATCCATTTAATTGGGACGTTACACCCACCAACCCGTGGTGGACCAAGTCGAGTTCAAATTTTTTTGACTCGCTAATAAGTGAATCAGGTTGGGTTAGCTCACTAAATGATTAACTCGGGATGGATCGAATCAGATCAAGTCAGATTACCCGTTTTGATAACTCAACTTTCAATTATAATTGATAATAAAAGGTATAAAGATAATAATTAAAATGTATAAAAAGTCTATGATTATAAAATGTGTGAATAAAATTAAATGATAAAGCTAGTAAAAATTGAAAACCTATGAAGTGAAATACATAGGAAACAAATTGATAGAATACTTATTAGTTATGAAACGTTCTACAATATAATATATATATTTACAAAATATTTATGGGCCAGATTCCTATCGATATGTACAGAGTATCCTATGTACAGTTATTTAATGCAGCATATTATATATATATATATATAGACATGTCAAAGTGAGTCAATCTGGCTCACACAAGTTAGCTCACTATGAGCCGGATTGAAAATGAGTGAATCCAATTCGGCTCACTTTATGATGAGTCAAAAATTTTGTAACCCGGCTTAACCCACCATGGGTTGGTGGAGTAAGTGGATTGGCTCGCCAACCCACCTAAAAAAAATCTTTTTTTTTAGTATTCAAATATTTAAATAAATTTTTAAGTAACCCATGAGATGACAATCATATTAAAATCAAGAATCAATGTTTTGATCATGTTCACCACCAATATATGAAAAATTATTTCCAAGAAAGTATCCCTATAGTCTAAGAAAGCATGGCTAATATTACAAATTTTCTGTCATGCTATTCAACAAAATATAAATAAAAAAACTATACATATTTTTATGCTAATTTAGAAAAAATTGTTTATAAGACAGTTACTTGAGTAATTTACTATAAAGATTATAGTTAAATATTAAAGTATCAACATATATAACTTGACAATCAAATTAATTAAACATTCAAACTATTTAAATATAATTAAGCAACATTCTAGCATTTAAAAATATGAAATTGTGAACAAATATATTAGGAGTAGTAAATAATTATTATAAAAATTTAAAAAAATATTTAAAAAATATTTTTAAAAAAATTGTAAAAAAATGTTGGTGGGTTAAGTGGGCCAACCCACCTTCAACCCGGCTCGAACCCGTTTAACCAGTGGGTTAAGTGAGCCAGGTTGAGTTCAACCCACTTTTGAAAAAGTTGATTTTTTCTCAACCCAACCCGACTCGAACCCGTGGTGAGCCGGGTTGACTCACGGGTTGAAACCCATTTTGACATATATATATATATATATATATATATATATATATATATATATATTAATATTTATACACGTTTGACTTTTTTGTAGTAATTAATTGCATTAATTTAGTTGGACTTGAGGTTTGCACACATTGTAATTTCTATTTCTTTTTGTTTTCTACGTACCAATTTATACACACGTTTGACTTTTTTTGTAGTAATTAATTGCATTAATTTAGTTGGACTTGAGGTTTGCACACATTGTAATTTCTATTTCTTTTTGTTTTCTACGTACCAATTGTTAGATTTATTAATCTTGGAGTTTAAGAGCAGGAATTGTTATAGGGTGAGTAGGAATTTTGTTATCTCATACCCAAATATAATGGGTATTAAATTTTTATATCATTTCTATTTTTACAGTACACGAAATAATATATGTATACTCGTATTTATATATGTACTTGTTTTTTTATCATCTCAATATCATTTACTTTATTTTTATAAAATAATAAAAGGAAAAATAACATTATTAAATATTTAATTTTAAAAGAAATATATTTTTATTTTCTTATATCAAATATTTAAAAAAATTATAATTATAATTATATAAAATCAAATTAAAATACCAAACAAATTTTCAATAGAGTCAACACATTTTTCAAATTTACCAACATTAATATTATTTAATTGATAAAATTTAAAAATATTTTTCAAAAAATATAAAAAAAACAAATATTTAAATTAAAAAATATTTTTATGTATGTTTATTTCAAAATTTTAAATTCTAATGAAATTTTTTTTTTATCCTAATAAAGGTTATAATATATCATTTTATTATAATCATACAAAGAAAAAAATTAAATTAATAATAATTGAAATTTAGCATATATTATTTATTTTTAAAATTTTAATATATGTTAAATAATAATAAAAAAATTCATGATAATTATATTAAATTATTATATTATATTAAATAAAATTTATTTATATAATTATAATAATAAAATTACAATTACACGTGTAATAATGAGTTAAAATCGGATTGCTCCATCAAGACCGGAATGAACTGATAATACTCATGAAAAGATATTTATTTGTCCTCCATATTTAATCCATATTTAAGAGACTTTATTTTCCACAGTAAACGACTTTACTGTTCGTGTGGGGAATTCTTTCTGCGGAGAGATAAATTCTAATGAAGAATTATATTTGTGTTGTGCATTTGGTTGCTAGAGTTCGTCTTCTAGTAGTGTTTTTTTTTTTAATTTAAAGAAATTAAATAATTTAAAAATATTTCTTTATTAAAAATATTTAACTGTATATTGATTTTTTTTAAATAATTTATTATAAATTTAAAATTTTGATAATGAGATGTAAATTTCAAATTAAAAAATGTATTTTATTTAATATTTATAAATAAGTTAGAAGTAAAAAATTTGAAGAATAAAAGTAATAAATAACATCATTTGAATATATATATATATATATATATATATATATATATATATATATATATATATATATATATATGATAATTATAGTAAGAGGAAAAATATCATAATAATATATTGTAATTATTTTGGTTTGTTCAGAATTGAATTTGAGAGATACAAATAAATTTCTTCTTCTCTCCCAACAAAAAGAATTCCTTGCATGATTAGTGAAATGGCAATTCCTTATGTATTGAAGAAAATAATCATGGAATTTATAAGCATTGAAAGTGATAATATTGAACAAAGGAAGACTAAAGTTCAATGTATGATTTATTTATTTATTTACCAGTTAAATATAATATGTTTTTGTCCTTTAAATTTAAGTCAAAATTAGAATTGTTTTTTTTCAAAATTTTGGTCCAATTTAATTCTCAATTTTAAATATACATTGATTTAGTTTTTTTTTTTAATCAAATTTTGTTAAGTTGAGTTGATGTTTCAAATGTGTTTCATGGTAACATTTGAGTTGTTTACACCCTTTAACACATTTTTACTTCGGTATTAGTTCAGAAACAAGTTTGAAACGTGAAATAAATTTAACAAAATTTGGTTAAAAGATTAAATTGAGTCAAAGTTTCGTAAAGAGATTAATTCTAATTTTCACACAAAATTAAGAGATAAAAAATATATTTAAACTTTATTTATTTATCACAAATGTACATATAATACCAATTGGCTTCACTAGATTCATACTGCTTGGTGTTATGCCATGATCGTTCGGTTGCGAATAAAGACAAATCACGTAGTCAATTATGGGATTATTATAATAAGCAAGATTAAAAGGTGATTAGATTGTAATTAAGATAAAAGGTCCATTAAAAGACCTATAAATATAGTGTGTAGGTAAGATATTTACTGCTTTTATATCTATTGTATTTATTAAACTTTGCTTTAACAAAGCATTGACTTGAACTACAAAATGCTTTTGACAGTAACTGAACAAGGTAAACCGAACAATGAAAGAGACTAACAAAAAAACCTAAATAATATAAGACCAAACGAATATATGAACAAGATAAATTGAACGATGAAAGAGCCTTAACAAGAAAACCTAAACAAGATAACACCAAATATGAAGTATAGCTTGTATAACCTAGATACAAGAAAAACAAATATATTACTTGTTTTCCATTTCCGATACTTTAATGTGTAATAATTAAAAACTCAAGAATAAATTACAGCGACAATCTTTAAATATAATGCAAAAAGCAACTTAATTATATCAACCAGATTGTATTTCCATTATTTATTATGTCAAAAAGATATTTTTTATAATTTTATTATTTAATAATATTTAAGAAGTATATATATTGACAGTACATAAGAAATCAACTTTTTCTAAGAATTAGAAATATTTAAGAATTTAAATAGATATTTATAATTACTAAAATTATTTAAATTTAAAAAATATGACTTGCATAATTTTCTATGAGATAGTACATAAAACATTAATATGTTTCGAAGACTTAATGTCAGTAGTGGTACCATTCCACGCAGACTCTCCAGTACTTTCCTATCAAGATATTACACTATTTTCTTTTCTTCACCTAACTTTTAGTTATATTACGTATTTTTATTGCAAGTTGTTCCCTTCCTATTGCTTTTTTCAAATACAAAAAGTTATAAAAGTGAGTATATTGCTAGGTGGATATTTGCTTTTGCTATCCATTTTCCACTCCTTAAAAATATTATTAGAAGAACTGTTTGAGTATTTTGTATGAAAAATATATGTAAATTACTTTTATATCTATAGTAATTAAGTATATGTTGATACTTTTTACTTTTATATTATTTTATTTTAATAACATAAATTTAAATGATCATAAATATAATTAAATAAAAATACTGTTTTAAATACTTTAATATCTATTATGAATGCTTTTGCATCCTAAAATTATTAAGTCAAATTGCTTGAAAACTTAATATAGAAAAACCTTTTGACAATTTCAAGAATGAACAATTATATTTTAACGCCCTTGTTCAACATTTCAGAACTGAACGATTGTCTTTGTAGCTTTTTTAGGACATTTAAAACTGTTACGGAATTGCGACATCGAGGTAGCTAATAAAAAAAAAGTTTCTGAAACAGAGAAAGTTTAAGTCGTGCGAAATCGAATTTTGTATTCGGAGTCGGTTACGCAAAGTAAAGCATTAGAAATGGATATAAAATGAACGTGTTTTTTCTAAAGGTTTCTTCTTTTAAATAAGAAGAAAAGATGTCTAAAAAAGCAAAAATATTATAATCAAATTTTTGGATCCAATAAGGTCACTCTTATGATTTCATTCACTTGAAAATTTTGGATTTACGTGATTCTGAGAAAGAATTTTATTTAAATGTTACTTTGATTTTTTAATTTTTTTAAAAATTATTTTATATATCTTTTTAGTATTTTTCAAATTATTTAAAATTAGTGTCGACGACACGAGCAATTAAATATAAGAAAATAAAATATTTTTTCACTTTAGTTTTTATTTTAAATTTTTAAAAGCTTTTGTTACTTTTTTCAAATGCTATACGTATAGAAAGGTAGTGCGTCAAAAAGTAAGTATGGTTGGTTATGTGAAAAAGGTAAAATATAAAATGTGAGTGAATGTGTAGGAGTTTAATTAGAAAAAAAATGGTTAAATATGTTTTTCATCCCTTAACTTTCAGTCAATTTTGAAATTAATTTATTTCGAAACTTTGAACTAATTTAGTCATTTATCTTTCGAAATACGTAGATTTAGTTCTTTTATTCAAATTTTGTTAGGTTTATTTGATGTTTCGTACACATTTTAGGATTGTATTTGAGTTGTTTATAATGTTAGACATATTTTTGCTTTAATGTTAAGTCAAATACTATCATGAAACTGCTTGAAATATCAAATAAACTTAACAAAATTTGATTAAAATGACTAAATTCACATATTTCGAAGGATGAAGACTAAATTGGTCCAAAACTTCAAAATAAACTAATTCTAAAATTCACTGAAAGTTAAGGAAGATAACAAAAACATATTTAACCCAAAAATAAAACGGAAATAAAAGTATCGGAGGTGAGGGCAAAGCAATGCGTTTAGTGCAGGAAATAAATGAGTGTCAATGGCATTTGCAGGAAATAAACGAGTAACACCAAATCCAACCCAAATAATATAAAAGGATGTGGGAGGGGGGGTGTGAGTAAAAGGTAAGTGTGCAGAAATAAAATGCCACAAGGTGAGGTGTGTGCTGTGAAGGGTAGGAGGTGCGGTAAGTATTATGAGAGTCAAAACAACTACACATATGGGGTGACAAAATTAAAATAGGGGTGCAGGGAGAAATTATTTGGGTTACCCAAATAAGAAAATTTCAAATAGTGGCAAAAGGATATTAAGTCTAAGAAGTAGGAGCAGAAAATCAATCTGAGAAGGTAGTTCAAGAGAATATAATATCTTTATTTTTTTTGGCATTTTCCATTGGCAAAGATATTAAGAGAATGGTATAGACGAATAGGACTGATGAGTAAAAAAGAATTGTGTATACAAAATTATGAGACAGAAAATATCATAGTCATTGAGAAAGGTAAAAACGTCAAAGAGAAGAAATATCAAATATAAGATTATTGACCTAAAATCATCCGAGAAAGGAATTATTTAACGTTTTATCAACGAAATTGTTATAATAGACATTAGTAGAAACATATGCCTTATGTGTATGTAGTGAAAACAATAGTGAAATCGTTTTTTTCTTTTATAGCATTTTTTTTATAATCTCAGTAGTAATTTATTTAACGTATTTTTCTTCCAAAATGTTTTACAAATCTTGTGTACGTTATTTCAGTTTGCTTGTTAAGAAGTGTAATTGAAACTTAGAAGATTAAAATCTTTTAATTAAGAAAAGATTAAATATTTTTCTAATCCATAAATTTAAGTACCAAATTAAAATTGGTGATATATTTTTTTCTCTAAATTTTAAAAGTGGATAGATATAACTTTATTAATCTCACAACATCAAAACTTTTTAATGTTAAGCAACTTTCCATATTGATATTTGAACTCGAACATGTCAATTAATATTAGTGTGTATGGCACGGATTAAGAAAAGCCAACTTTGCATTACACTAATTGATCAACACACTTATTTTAGTACAAGAGAAAGCCATTTATAAGGCTGAGGATACAGAAGAGAAAATAAGAGCTAACTGTAATAACAAAATAGAAGCTAATTGTCTAAAACAAAAAACTGTGTGTATGTAACTGTAATACTCCCCCTCAAGTTGGGTGATATATATTGATGAGGCCCAACTTGGCAATGTTGGCAACGAAGGGTGTGAGATACAAGGATTTAGGAAAGCATCAGCAAGCTGATGTTTTGAAGGTACATGAGAAAGAACAATGAGGCCATCAGAGATTTTAGAACGAATGAAATGACAATCGACCTCTATATGTTTTGTTCGTTCGTGGAAAGAGGGATTCTTGACTAATTGGATGGTGGATTGGTTATCACAGTAGGTGGGAATAGGCAAAGAAATGTTGAGAGAAAGATCATCAACAATGTACTTGAGCCATTGAAGCTCACAAGCGACAGTAGCAAGGGCCATGTATTCAGCTTCAATGGAACTTCTTGAAACTGTATTTTGCTTTTTAGATTTCCATGAAATCAAACAATTGTCGTAGAAGACGCAATAACCAGTGACAGAACGTCTTGTGGTACTACAAGTTGCCCAGTCGGAGTCGGAGAAAGCTTGCAACCTATTGTAATTGTGAACAGGATAGAAGAGCCCCTGTCCAGGTGCGTTCTTGAGATAACGCAAAATGCGAAAAGCAGCGTGTAAATGAGAGCTGCAAGGGGAGGCCATGAACTGACTAATCTGCTACACGACGAAGCTGATATCGGGGCGAGTGTGAGTGAGATACAAAAGTTTGCCAACCAAGCGTTTGTAGTTGGTAGGATCAGGAAGTATATCACCTTCCGTTTCATTAATTTTGCCAGATGAGTTTGTAGGAGTGGGATCAGGTTTACATCCAGTTAAGCCAAACTCAGAAAGGATGTCAAGACAATATTTGCGTTGATGCAGCACCAGCCCGTGGTGAGAACGAGCAACTTCAAACCCAAGAAAATACTTCAAGTTGCCTAAGTCTTTGATGTGAAACTGAGAGTGAAGATAAGACTTTATGGTATTGATAGTGGTAAGATTGTTGCCAATGAGTATTATGTCATTAACATAGACCAATAGGGCAGTGAAAGAATCAGAGGTCTTTTGTACAAAGAGAGAGTAATCAACTTTGCTTTGACCAAAACCATAGGTGATAAGAGCTGTGGTGAGCTTGGCATTCCACTGTCTGCTGGATTGGCACAACCCATATAAAGATTTATGAAGTTTGCAAACCATTTTGGGAGAAGGAAGACGCATACCAGGTGGGGGCTTCATAAAAACCTCTTCATCAAGTTGGACATGGAGAAAAACATTATCAACATCTAGTTGATGTAAGAACCAACCATAGGATAATGCAAGGGCGAGAATAAAGCGAATTGTGATGAGCTTAACCACTAGAGAGAATGTTTCAAAAAAATCAATGCCCTCTATTTGCATAAAGCCCTTTGCAACGAGTCATGCTTTGTGACGTTGAATGGTGCCGTCTGCATTGAATTTGGTGCGGTAGACCCATCTATAACCCATTACTTTCTTTCCTGGAGGAAGGCTTACAAGTGACCAAGTGTTGTTTCGATCAAGAGCATCTAATTCAGCAAGCATAGCCTTCTGCCAACACTCAAATTGATTGGCTTCCTTGAAAGAAGTTGGATCAAGAGTACCAGACAGAGATAAAGAAAAAGTAGTGTGATGGTTAGAACATTTAGCATATGACAGATACAAATGCAAAGGATAAGGTGTAGTGTGAGTAGTATTAGATGAAACTATAGTTGACCAATGGTAATCAGAAAGATATGATGGTGGCCGTTTTGTTCTCCTAGAATTTCGTTGGCAATCAGTGGCTTGATGGGAATCCTGTGAAACAGTTTCATCATGTGATGTAGGTAAATCACAATGTGTAAAAGAAGTAGGATTAGAGCCATTGTTATTTGTGTTATCGAAAGAAAGAAGAGTATGAAAACGATCCATGTCAGAAAATGTACTGTTAGGTGTAGTATCAATAAAAGCATCTTTTGCAGTAAGTTTCGGATCATAAAGAAAATGATTTTCATAAAAGGTGACATTACGGGATATGAACGTAGAGTGTGTGGTAATGTCATACAAAATATAGCCTTTGGTGCCAGTTTTAACACCTAAAAAAATGGTTTTGATGGCTCTTTTATCAAATTTTGTTCTGCTAGCAAGAAGTGTAGTAGCAAAAGCCAAGCATCCAAACACTTTTAATTGAGTTAGGTTTGGAAGAGTTCGATGAATTAATTCATATAGGGATTTGAATTTTAAAAAAGGGGTGGGAAGTCTATTGATGATATGTGTGACATGTTTAACAGCAAAAGACCAAAAAGAAGTAGGTAGATGGGATTGAAAGAGTAAGGCATGACTGACATTAAGCAAGTGTTGATGCTTTCTTTCAACAATACTATTTTGTTGTGGAGTTTCAACACAAGATGTTTCATGAATAATGCCTTTATTGTTGAAAAAATCAGTTAATAGGAACTCCTTTGCATTGTCATATCTTATACGCTTTAATTTGAAGTTGAATTGAGTTTCTATCAACTGAACAAAAGCTGGCAAAACAGTTTTTACATCAGACTTGTGTTTTAAAAGATGTATCCATGTAAAACATGAGAAATTGTCAACAACAGTAAAAAAGTATGTAAAAATTGAATACAATTAGACTGAGAAGATAATATATATTCATTTTTAAAATTTAAGAATTAAATTGTACCAAATTTTTGAATATAACAAATTTTAATTTCACATGTTTAAAGACTAAAAACATATTTAACTTATTAATAGAAAATAATGAAAGATATATAAATAATCATACCATAAAGAATTAAACATGTTTCCTTAAAATATATCTTAAACATAAATATTTTGATATAATATTATATATATATATATATATATATATATATATATATATATATATATAAATTTTAAGTCATATATATAAAAATATTCAAATTAAAATCTATAAAAATAGTTCAGAAACTATTTATTTTTTTTTCATAAAAGCATAAGAAAATTACACAAAAAAATAAATAAAGTATAAGCAGCATATATTCTCCAAACATCATTTTACTGACTTATCAAACCTAGTACAATTGTATTCTCTAATGTAAAACCTCGGGCATGTTGCATGATACACAAAACATTTATCTAGAGCTATGTTTTTAGTTTTTAAATTCAAAAAAAAAAAATTGAAATTTATTTTTGTTTTAAACTTAAATTTTTAGGATAATATTTGAGTTAATTATCCTGTTTAACATATTTCAATTTAAATGTTAATCTAAAATACGATTTAATATGTATAATAAAAATTAATATTATTGAATTAAAAGAATTACATGCATTCAATTTCAAAATTTAGAATTAAAATATATCAAAATTTAAGACAAATTTTAATTTCACATCCAAATTTAACGACTTCGAAGATATTTAACTCCATTTATTTATAATACTTGGTGTTATGGTGATACACGAGTTGCATGGTGGTTGTTGGGGTGGTAGTACATCTCTATTTTACGTCCATTGATTTGCTGAAGAGGCCTTGCATTGTGCTTGAACTCTGGGTTCAATGGTGCCTTCAGGAGCTTCAGTTGTTCACTGGATAGTGTCCTCAGCTGCATACATGCATGCTTCATTAATCACACATTTTCACAACATGAATGAAAGCCAAGATTTTATACATATACGTGTGTGTGTGAATGTAACTTTTTTGTGTTATTTTTAGTTAAACTATTTCTTTTTTTATTTTTATTATGGTTAAGAAGTTTGAAATCGGTCTTTTTTTGTCTTTTTCTGTCTCAATTTAATTTTAATTTTTAAATAGTAATTTAATTTGGTCTATCGTTAATTTTTTATAAGCGGTATTAAATTAAAAAAAATAACAAATTGAGACATTAATTTTTATGAAAAACTAACGACTAAACTTAAATCGAATCATTTTAAAAAAAATTAAAAAAAAAACTAAAATGATTAGTTACCTTTCCAAGAATGGTCCAAACGACACCCTCTTTGCATGGTGGAGTGGTGAGAGAGCCAACATATCTGTAATACCTTCTTCTGCTGCTTTTATTTATTTCTTCTAAATCAAAGGTCCCGATTGCAATTTCCTTCTCATTACCTAACTCAACCAACTTCTCTTCAAACTGTATCCAAGAAGCACATATTAGCGCTAAGTTTAAAATGATTTGAAGCAGATATATAATTTTAGAAACAAAGTGAATGTTAGTTGCAGTGTACCTGGGATATGAGAGGATCTGGATCACCCAATTTGTACAGCACTGCCACTACAGCTATGTTCTTTATATCTTCGGTCAAGTGGACTAGATGGAGCTCCGCATCATGTCTATAATGGATATCAAAATTATTTAATACACTATTTATATTTCATAATAATATGTTTTTTACTATTTTATTTGCTTATTCACTTCATTATAATATTTTATTATTAAAACAAGATTCTATTATTTATAAAATGGCTTGTTATTATTGTATAATTTTCCTTTTCAGAATTTGGTTCAGAGATTGGTCAATGACTCTATTCAAGTGAAAACATCCCTTTTAGCAATTTTTATAAATAAAGAAGGTTAAACATGGTTGTAATCTTTAAATTTTGGATGAAAAATTGAAATTCATTTATGTCTAAAATTTGATATATTTTGATTTTGAAATTAAAAAGAAAATGAATGGATATATTTTGATTTTTTTTACGTGTTAAATTATATTCTATATTAATATATGAATTGAAATGTGTTAAAATAAAAAGAAAATTCAAATATCAATCTGAAACACCTTTTGATATTAAAAAAAAAAATTTAACGTAACAAGATTAGAAGAACTGTATGTATATTTAATTTTAAAGTTTGGAAATAAAAGTATATCAAGTTTATATAAACAAATTTCAATAAGTTAAAATGTATGAATTAAAAATATATTTAACCAAATAAAAAAATAATTTAAAGGGTATCTTTCTAACTTAATTTTCGTATTGAACTTGGGTTTTACTAGGCCCAATTTGCTTTTTCATCAAAAAATTATATATATTTTTTTCATTGAAAGACTCGATGGGTAAGGCTTAAAATCTAGTGCAAGTAATTTCTTTAGTTTAATTTAATTAACATCCCTAATGACGCTGCCCAACTCATTAGGACATGATAATAAAGTGAACAGTTCTATGATGACTGGTTATGGAATGTTATTGTTATTGAAATCATGGTAAAATAATTGTTATTGAAAGTTTCGGAATTAAATAGCTTACAAAGATAGTTGTACAATCTTCAAAAGGAGTTATGTGTAACGAACCAACAGTTTTTCCCATTAAAGAGACATGTATTAAGCTTGGAAAATTTTAAGCTAATTTGACATTCAAAAAGTTTGTCTTAAATATAAAGTACTTTGTCTTTTCCAAAAGATTCCAATAGAAAATAAAATCACAACATAAGAAAATATTTTCTCTATACTTTAGTCGGTGTCTCGAAGCTAGTATCATATTATCTTATGTAAATTAAAGTTATAAAATAGGGTAAATAATTGATTCAATAGCATAAATATTGACATATGTTACTTTTAATATAATTAAAAATATTAAAGGAACTCCTCCAATGTTTAAGAAATTGAACGTCTGATTGAGTTTTAGAAAAATTATATAAAATCCTTACTGGTTCTGCTTAATATTGCATATTAATAAAGATATGTAACAATTATTAAACACCAAATATATACTCAATTAAATTAACTATTAATAGAGTTTAAAAAAAAAAACTCTCTTGTACTAAGATGGTAATTTTTTTTTTTCTAATATACTAAAAGTAAATATATGAATACTTATTATAACAAACCTAGTATTTATCCTAAAAAAATATGCATTGTGGAACTTTGTAAAGCTCCGTAGGCAAAAGGGTCTTACCCAATTATTTGGTATCAAAACTTTTTACTAAAGTGGTCTTGTAACACTTAGATTGGTTCGAGAAAAAACGATAAGGTTTGTAAAGCAAATTCTTTGAGAAAGCGTAATCATTTTAAGAAGTGGTATGTTGAAACCACACTCTATCACATAAAAATTCTGATTCTTATAATTTTAAAACTAACGTATGTATCCCAAACAAACTTCTGGTGCATGTGAACTTACATACGACCATTTGCCTTGTGCTCCGATGGCGAATGCCAGTGCAGTTGTTTTAAGGAGTAGTTTCTTCCATTTATGTTAATGTCTCCTGCTTTTCCTTCAAAGTGAACCTATAAATCAAAATATATACACATATTACTTCATATAGAAATTCCTTAAAAACCTTACCTAACATCTGTAACGGTCATCCAATTATACGTTTATAGGAGGTTAAAACGAAACAAATACGATCCGAACTTTTAAGTCCAACTCAATTTTATAAAATTAGAAAATAAGTTTTATACTGACTTATATATTATGAAAGGGTTTAAACAAATTCATAATGATATTTTGACATCTTTCTTTTATAATATGAGGTGACATCTTCTAACTGATTTAAAATGTAGAGAAATAAAAAAATAAAAAAATGAAAAGTCACATAAAAAAATGTCATCTCAGAGTGAAAAAAAGTTGTCAAAATTTAATTAGTAAAGTATCGTTTTATTCGAAAAGAGAAGCGATTTGGTAGTTTAAGAACAAACCCCAATGTTGAATATGTTGTTAACCAATGTGGCATTAGTAGGGAGATAGTTTCTTGCAATATTCTTCAACTCCTTGTTCATCTCAATATCAGTCTTGATAAGTTCCACAGGACTCTGTGCTTTGCCATTTGAGCACGCTGCATAAGATGGACTCAATCTTCCCCAGTTCGCAGGACCATATGGACCAGAATAACTAAAATTAACCGAAACTAATGCAAAAACAAAAATTCATGTAAGCAATCATTAATCTTCACAGTTTTCAGAATAACCAAACACTACTCTGAGTGAAGCAAATCAAAGCAATGATAAAGAAAATCTTACAGTAATCTGCAGAAGTGCATAGAGCCAAAGAAGCAATGGAAATGATAGCGAAGTGAACCCTCATGGTCATTGAGAATAGCAAGCTAGCTGTGTCTGCTTTGATATGAGAGACTTTGTTTTATTCCTTAGCTTTATATATTTGTAACAGTATAATTAGAAGTACATAAATTAAATATAATTATGGATATATATAATATATGTGTTGTGTTGTGTGCCACATATATTAATGCTGCTATATATGAACTCGTGGAGTGCTAAACTGGGGCAGTGATTGACCAATTGGTGATTTCTTTTATGGAATAAATGAGTGGAGAGACCATTCCTTTCTTGCACATAAAAGATTCTGTTCTTCTAATTTGAGAGGGATTTCTTTTCTTTCTTTTATGCTTTCTGTGAACCACAATTAAAGGGAACGAATTTTTATCTGTTTGGTTCACTGTAGCAAAATGTTACAAGTTAAAGCATAAATTATATGAGAGCTTCTGTATATATACATTAATTGCATACAAAATGAATACTTTGTATGCATTTTATAAAACGTTAAATTGGGCCGGCTTACATAGTAGTAGTTTGTAGTTTTTTTCTATGGAAATTTTGTAATTTTCTTAGTTTGTGTTTTTTAGGTTTAATTTTTGTTTTGATGCAAGGGTATTCAACGAAGTTGCTTAACTGTCAGGGGGGGTTTTCAATGCGCATAGTGCACATATTAAGTCCATTGAAAAACACATTATAACTTATAGCATTTCTGCTTTCAAACTTGGCAAAACAGAGCTCTAAGTTTTTTTTTAGTTGGTAGCTGTAGTTAATTAAGGAGGTACTTTTCATTTTATTCTCTTATCATATCTAAACCATAAGGGTGCAAATACCTTTTTTTTTTGGTTAAATAGGATGAGTTTTTAAATTTGGGACGTAAAATTGAAATTTATTAATGTTCTAAATTTTAATATATTTTGATTCTCAAACTTATAATATGAATGAGTATTGTCTTTTTAATTCAACAATATTAATTTCTTCTTACGTATTAAACAACATTCTAAACTGACATCTGAGTTGTAACATGTAAAAATGTGTAAACAATTCAAATAACAGGCTTAATCGTCATTTGACAGATAAATTCTTTTTAACTCATGTGGATTAGAAAACTATATTTATTTATTTTTAAAGTTTAGAGATTAAATTGTATTAAATTTTGAGACATGAATAAATTTTAATTTTATTTTAAAATTTATGAATTAAAAACATATTTAATATATATATATATATATATATATATATATATATATATATATTTGATATATATTATAGAAGAAAAGAGTAAGCTAATAAAAGTAGGGAGAGAGTTAAACCACTTGAAATCAAATCCTTATCAATCTCAAATACCTAAGTATAAATAATTTGATATTTTTTATTTATTGTTTAATTTTCATAATCTATGAGTGGTTTCCGTTCTGGAGATAATATGATGGTGAAAGGAAGAATAATTAATGAGTCTTTCAACAAAAAATACAAAAGTGAGTGCCCTGTTTGTTGTCCTCAGAAAGTGCTTTTTCTATGCGTCCCAATCCAGTTGTGCAATCTCATTGAGAATCACCCAAAGTGGCATACCTTTATACGCACAACCATTTCAATAATTTTTTCTTCTACTCAATGGTCACTCAATATGGTAGCCTCAAACTAAAGGTATTTGCATAAATAACATAATTTGGTTTGTCACTAACAAAATCTAATGTTGCATATTTTTCTTCTATGTCTAACGCACTCTTTCATATAAAAAATTGAATACACTAAGAGTTAGAAAGTTTACAAAATTAAATATACTTACATGTGATATAAACTTTGATATTGTTTATAATTTAGGTTTAAGTTTAAATTAATTCTATAAAATTAGTTTATAAAGATATTTTATTTCTCACATATATAGTGTTTTTGTTATATCTTTACTTATTGTAAGATTTCAAATAATTTATAAAAACTCAATTTTTGGTGAAATAAAAAAATTACATACGATTTCATGTGATTAATTATCATAATAATATCAATTGGGTAACGATAATTATAAGAGTGGTGAAATAGTGAAAACATAATGTTAAATTACTTTGGATAAACTTATTCATATAAACTTCTTAAAACAAAAACTAAAAAAAAAAAACAAATAAATAAAGTTTCATGCACTAAAATTAGTTTATACATAATAGTTTGTAGTTTACAAGATGAAACGTTGATACTATATGTCAATATTACTATTATGATTTTATTATTGGAAGAATCTATCAGGTTAAAATACCTTTTGTCCCAATTTTCGTCAAGTTTTTTTAAATAAGTCATAATTTTGGTTTTGTGTTCAAATAGGTCTCAATTTTCGTCAATTTTGTTCAATTGGGTTCTTTTTTGCTAACAATATTTAAATCATTAATAACCATGAACAGTGATTATTACATGTCATTTCGTGTTTTTTTTTGAATTTTTTTCTTTTTCTTTTTCTTTTTTTGAATTTTGTTTATTTTTTTTAAAATGTACACGTGTCAACCCAATAGCATGCCATGTGTCACTTCGTGGTTTTTTTGAATTTTTTTGAATTTTTTTTGAATTTTTTTTTGAATTTTTTTTAAATGTCCACGTGTCAACCCAGTAGTGTGCCACATGTCAAAGTCAATGTTCTATATTCAATTTGGTCCCTATATTTATTATTTTTGTTCAATTTAGTCCCAATTTTTGTTAACATTAACCAATTTGGTCCCTCTCCAAATTGAAACCAAATTTAATTTTTATATTAAAATTCACATTATTATAACTTTGATATAAAATTAAATTTGATCACATCTTCGATAGGGACCAAATTGGTTAATGTTAAAAAAATTGGGACTAAATTGAGCAAAACTAACAAATATAGGGACCAAATTGAATATAGAACATTGATTTTGACACGTGGTATGCTACTAGGTTGACACGTGGATATTTAAAAAAATTCAAAAAATAAAAATAAAAATAAAATTCAAAAAAAAATTCAAAAAAATTCAAAAAAACCCACAAAGTGAAAAGTGGCATGCTACTGGGTTGACACGGGTACATTTAAAATAAATTAAAAAAATCAAAAAAATTCAAAAAAACCACGAAGTGACACGTGGCAGTCAATGTTCATGGCCGTTAATGATTTAAACAATGTTAGCTAAAAAGGACCCAATTGAACAAAGTTGACGAAAATTAGGACCTATTTGAACACAACCAAAATTATGACTTATTTGACAAAACTTGACGAAAATTGGGATCAAAAAGGTATTTTAACCAATCTATTATTACTACAAAAATAGTATTTTATGACTTATTATGCTGGTTATAATCTAATCGGTATAATAAGTGATACGATGACAAAATTTTAAATGTGATAAGACATGGAAAGTGACACGGAAGATGGGTTCGGTGGCAATTTCAGAATAAAGTAAAAGATTTTTTATGTCGGTTATACATACACTACAAGAAAATATCTTATTAATAACTAATTTTAGAGACTAAAAGTTGTTAGTCACTATAGTTACTAATTACAAAATAAAAAATTATTGGTTACGAAAATAGCCACTATTATGAATAAAAAATTATAATTGATCGCTAAATTGACCACTAATTAATTAGAGATTAATTTAAAAACTAATTTATTTGGTAGCAAAAACTAGGGATGACAATTCTGGGCGAGCTGGCTTGCAGGCCCACACAAAAAAACACAGGGCAGGCTGGAATGTTGAACCCACTGGCTCGTAATGGCCTGCCCTGCATAGGCCCGCAGCCCGCACGGGCTAAAGGTGGGGCGAGGCGGGCTAGCCCCCTAGCCCGCTTACAAAATTATATGTTGTTATTTTTTTAGTTCTCACATCATTCATCATGTTAAGTTTCTTTTATTTTTATTTTTATTATTATTATTATGTTTATGTATAATCATTGTATATAAGATAATGATTTTAAATTATTGAGACTGAGACTTTAAAATAGGAGTAGTGGACAACAGTACCACTCTCTTTCTCTTCTATTTATAGTGAAGCAAGCACGTACATATGAAAAGATATGAAAAGACTACTCTAAGATACTAGGCATGATTACATGCAATAGTAGATATGGCAGTAGGTAGTTTCCCACACTCAACACCCT
>Ga0214544_1001962_pt1 | contig 43353 bp, 26 predicted proteins | sample CNSS3metaG_FD_160074 | JGI IMG/M metagenome (GOLD analysis project Ga0214544, IMG submission 160074) | Root nodule microbial communities from cowpea collected in UCLA plant growth center, Los Angeles, California, USA - CNSS3 | ecosystem: Host-associated > Plants > Roots > Nodule | place: USA...
CCTAATTGGCTTTATCTGACAGGTACTCAAAATGGAGAGAGAAGTACTGAATGTGATTCATTTTCAGTTATCTGTTCCCACAATCAAAACATTTCTGAGGTATGTATGTTGTATTTACATTTACATAGTACTACACATGGTTTTAAATAGCCTGTTATAGTGGCATTAGTGTAGTATCAAATCAAATAGTAGACAGAAGTTAAAACCGATTCATTTGTTGATTCCTCAAAGAAAGAACTCTAAACAGAGACATTAAGATTTTCTTGAGAGTTATTTTTGGGATTTCAAATTTTAAAAATGAAAGGCATGTGCATTTATCTTTTCAGGAGTTATCTTACTGTAATAACAATTTTCTCTTGACATGTTCTTGGTTTTCAGGAGATTCATCCAAGCAGCACAATCTTCTTACAAGGTACTAGAGTTGTTATACACTATTTATCCACAATTTATTACACTTTGGAAAGGTTATTTCATCATGCAAAAAGGAAAAATGTTAATGAACTTGGTAATTTCATTCTATTATGCAGGCTCCTTGTGTTGAACTGGAATTCTTGGCAAATTATTTAGCAGAGCTTGCTCTTGTTGAATATAGCTTCTTCCAGTTTCTTCCTTCTCTTGTAGCTGCATCTGCCGTGTTCCTTGCCAGATGGACCCTGAACGATTCAGAACATCCATGGGTATGAACTCTTGATTGCTTAGTTGCGATTTAACTATTCACCTTTGATCCTTATGTAGAAGTAAACAAATTTAAAAAGTCTCATGCATTTATTTGCAGAATCCAACTTTGGAGCACTATACAAACTACAAAGCTTCAGAGCTCAAAACTGTTGTTCTTGAACTGCAAGATTTGCAACTTAATTCCAAAGGCTGTCCTCTCAATGCTGTTCGCGATAAGTATAAACTACAGAAGGTTGGAATTCTGTGCAATAATTAATTCTGTTCAGATAAACTTCACAGAAGAAAAAAGAGTTAAAATGAAATCAACTTGTGTATTTTCAATGTTTAAAGAAGTTCAATCAAATTTTTTTATAGATCTTAAATACACAACTTCATTTGAACTTACAAGAAAATTTCAATTCAATTTAATTGTTTACTTCATTCTCTGTAAATATTTTCGAAAAACCTCACCCACTCTTCTTTCAGTTGACTAAACTTTTTAACTCCACTACTCAGCCTCACCAAAATTGCTAAACATCCCAAGACATACATAATATTATTGTACTTCTTTTCCAGGCACCCTTTTTGTCAGTGTCAAACATGTCCAGTATGGAATATATGTTAATGGTTATGTTATAAATACCATTTGTTGAAGTTGTAGCAGTGTTAGAGTTGTTTTTACGTAGGAATCAAAACGAAAAATATATGTTTATGTGGAGACCAAAACATGGATTTTTTCTATATGTTGTAAAAAAATGAATTCTGAAATTTTCCAACAAAAAAGAACTGTATAAAGTATATAGCTTTGGTAAATGGCAGGATCAATTTATAGGCTTCATCTGTATTATTTAATCTATGTCAAGTTATATCATTATTGGGAAAATGGGGTGTTTAAGGGGTTCATATTCTGCTGTATTTTACCTGTTTATTGTTCCCCGTTTGAACAGGCAAAATAATATGCATGTCCTTATCGTTGCTGAAAAAGGGTGTTGAGATAATTAAATGACAGTGACTTTTGTTTCCTGTGACAGTTCAATTGTGTGGCAAACTTGTCCCCAAAACCGGTGCAGTCACTCTTCGAGGCCCAAGTGTAAATGTTTTTGGCTGTTCCCTAAAGACTAATGGATGACTTCACAGTTTCCGGCACAGTGATGCTTGATAATCATCATCAGTTGCATATATTTTACCATTCTTTTTCGTCATCAATCACCTATTGCTGTTTGTTCCGTGATTGTTACATGTTTAAGATGGTCTCATACTCTGGTTCTTCCAGATTTCTTTGTAAAACAAAATTGTTGCGGATGATACAGTTCAAAGAGTGAGTTGATGTACTAACACCGAGTAGGCTTCATTTTAAGGTTGTCATGATGCAACAAAGCCCTATAGTTGGTCGCAATATTTTGTACTGAAACAAACGTTTCTGTATGTAATGCAAATTAAATTACATACAATTTGTTTTCTATTTATATATCGTACAACATTTGCAATTATTATCTAAAGTCATCCACATTGAGTGTCTTAAACCATGCACTTGCTTTATATTTTAATCTTGAATTATTGAAATTTGAACCAATTGTTGAAAACACGTTTCAGGAATTCAGATCCACCTTATTCTAGTGTAGGTCCATGAAAAAAGAATATACTGGACCCAAGTAGCTACTGTAATGTAAGTCCAGCTTTTGCTTTTGACGCCAAAGAAAAAGAAGCTTTTCGCTGGTAGGGCTGCAAATTTATAATTTTCTCTTCCGTGAATACTGATCCAACAACTGTGGTCACTGGTTAATCTTTTTCAAAATTGTATATATAGTTTGACTGAAATTACAAGCTACTTTATTTTCAATGATCTTCGAGCAATTTTTTATGTTTTTGCTGTACTTAGTTTCTGGTAATTAACATTATAAATTAAGCCTTTCTATTAAAAAATGAAATCAGAATGAAACAATAACCATGTCATTATTATAAAAGCGTGTATTCAACGAACTTTAGATTTATAAAAGTTTTCATCGGAAGAACTAGACAAGACAAGAAGTGAATGATTGAAATGTCGCACTTTACAAAAATACTGTTTTCTACTTTTCAATTTGAAGCAAGAACATTAGAAAAACTAACATTATTTAATTTTATATCATTCCCACGTGCAGATTCCATCTCCGTTTTAGTATCTTCTTCCTAATGCACAAAAAATTGTTACATGACCGTGACATTGGAACACAAGTCTTAAAGAGGTGGAACCTTAATCAAATGTATATAATTCATTAGTTTATTAACAGTATCTTAGTATGGCAATTACTGGTGATTAAGGAGAAAGGCTCAGAAGCACAGCAGATTTTGGAAATAGGCTTATACAGAAATTGGTTTGATCCACTGCATAGAGTCCTTCACATCACTTATCAGAAGGAGGCAGATAAGTTACTACCATACAGTGGCAATCAAAAGCATTTTACAAGGTACAACATCTGGCTGCCAGAAGCATCAAATGCATGTAGGAACCTTAAAGATAACAGCCATTTACCACTTTTCTAGCGGTTTTTTTCCACCATATCAGGATGAAAGGGATAGGGATTGAATTTCTGACATAGATACATGCATACATAAGTTACAGGTTATCAAATTGTAGACACTAAAACTGGAGTATTTCCAATCACAGGCTGAAGACTGGCTGCATGTTCTAGTTGTTTCCATGCTTCCTTCCGCTTCTCTGCAGCTGCGTTTAGCAGTGCTTCTTCTTCCTTAAACTGAGAATGACAAGCCAGGAATAGCTTCTCATCCATCTCTGCAAACATTTTTCTAACATTATGAGTTAGGTTCATCACTGCTTGGCTCCAGTGGCCTTGAGAATTCTTCTCTAAGGCTGGAAACATGATTGGCAGGATCACTTGTCGGTTGTGAGCAATCAAATTCACAATATGATCATTGTTCCATAAGAAAAGGGCTCTTTCAGCTACCTGAAACAATTCATGTTGAACAGAAAAGGGTTATGTTTCAGCAGTTAAGAAAAACGTCACAGGAAACAAGTGATTCTCAGAAGATACAAAAACAAATGAAGATGGAGAGGAATTGCAGAAACTAAATCAGTTGCCATGCCAGTCCCTATATTGAAAAGACAAGAAAGTTGCCAAACATACTTAAAGAAAACATGGACAGCTCTAATCAAACAAGAAGGAATACAAACTACTTTCAGTTTCACATCCTATAAAGTGAACTCTAACACAAAATTAATGCAATCAACTCAATAATAACCTTGGCAGAAAAATCTCCCAACAAAGGTGCAGTACATTTTGGACTTTGAACCTGAAGTTATTAAGCATTATTATTAGTCCCTACCCTGTGATGTACATATTCCTGAATCAATTCCATTAAGGATGGATAAACCAGGTTCTGAAGCCTGTTGAGTACTTATACTAAAAGCCAGGCTGTGAAACAGTATGCCCTTTGATTCAGACAGGATTTTTGTGTCTTCACAAATCCCCCTGGTGTTTATAGATTGTTCTTTCCAACACAGCAAAAGTGACACTGATCTTGTATTAGCTGGGTGTGAAACGCATCCCTGTATTATAAGGGTTCTACTCCACATCTTGGAGAGACTATAAAGATCCGTTTGCTAATGTGCTTAGCCAGAATAGATAGCACCATGCAAACTATAGTTGAAAGGCATAGATTTCATTCCTATATAAAAGCATGAAAATAACTAGAATTAGCTAATAAGTGAATAAAAATCGTACCTGAAAGTGCATACTGTTAATGCAGCATCCAATCCGCCAAAACAACGGTACCATGACCCTCTGGAACTCTACCATGTTAATTGTTTCCAAAATTTCTTCCAGTTCACCCAGGAACATCACCTCTTTCTGACTATTCGTTATCGGCCAATACTTCAACAATCCCCTGATGACAATGCTCGCCAACTTAGGCTCCTTCTCCACGAACTGTGTAACGCAGTAAGACAACTGCTGGAAGTACACCCCCATAGATTTGGGCTTGTGCAAAGGGATCAAAACCCTCCACAAGAAGATCTTGTGCTCCTCCTTCAAAGGCAAAGCAAACCCGCTAATTATGCTCCCAAAAATCTCCAACAACTCAGCAATCCCATTGTGCCTCTCAGTCTCAAACACAAACTTAAAAAACACGTTGTTAATGGATTTCCTTATGTAGGGTCTATGCACCATGAACTTGCCATAAACCCTATGCATAATGGTCTTCAAGCAGTCCCTCTCCCTAGGATCTTCCGAATCAAACAACTCCAACAACCTCAAGATAAAAGAATGGTCGATGTACTTCTTGGCCACCTTAGCATCAAGACAGTTAGAGGTTATAAACTTGAGCAGCAAATCATACACGAGCTGCAAATGAGGCCAAGCGGGATCAAAGGATGGCTCATCATCATCATTCTCACCACCACGATTGGACCTATAATTTGGCGGGAAAACGCGAAAGAGATTAATAGCACACATTCTACACACAGCGAGAATAGCAGGTTCACCGAACCTCGTGGACCCACAAGAGGAAACAAAATCAACAAGTTCAACAAGGGTTCTTCTCTTCACCTCTTTCTCCACCGTGTCCTTACCAGGGTCCGTGAAATCGAACGACACGCAACACAGACTCAGCTTGCTCACGAAAAGGTTCATCTTTTCCGAGCTTGGAACATCCTTGAAGGGCACCAGAGGTTCTATCACCGACACCGTGCTCGCCGGAAAGACCGCAGACGAGGATGTCCGTTTCGCAGCGTTCGAAGCGGCCGCGACGCCGTGCGTGCGATTGTGTCTGCCGGCGGCGCGTGGGGAATCGTCCGAGCGCGACGAGTCGGCTCGGCATGACTCGTCCGAGTCGGATTTCGGTGTCTTGCGGGGGAGTCTGCTGAGGAATTGCTTCAGCATGGCGACCCGGAAGGTAAAAACGGTAAATTTGAAAACTTTAGACGAAACCCATTAAAGAAGACAAATCAATGTGGCACGAAAATCAATGGTTTCTGCTTGAATGGCAGAATGAGGAAGGAGCATAGAGTGAAACCCTAGATCTCAGTCATGGAAAGCAGGAGAAATTACAAGCAATGTGAGACGGGTGCATGAAATTGAGACGGGAAATTCAAAAGGGTCGAGAAAAAATTGCGATTTAGCCGCATGCATGGGAGAAAAATCAAATCTTGAAGATTGTGAAAGAGAGAGCTTCAGGAATGCAAATGAAAAGCTTCTTCTTACAAGAAGGGTGAAGAATAATTAACATTTATCATTAGAAACTCGGCCGTTTCGGATCTTCTTTTTCTCGGGAATGTGAGAAAAAATGAAAAAAAAAAATTGTAAAATGCTGAATGTGGGAAAGAAGGAGTTTCTAATTTCTCTCTATAGGACACACATGGTTAGAGGGAATGTGTGAAGATGTAGATCAAGAAGTTTTCTTCTGTGAATTTTTTGGACAATGAAACCTCTTTAGCTGTTTCTTCTTCTGTTGTTGGATAATGTGATCCACCGCCATGGAACTCAGAAATAAACAAGAAAAACTACAATGAGGCAATGGTTGGTTTTAACTTCTTTTATCTTGTTTAGGGGCTTTTAATCAAAATCACCAAACAGTAGTGGCACTTGTTCTAATATTCTATAATTTCTATCATTTTATGAATTTAATTTTATTCAATAATTTTGGTTTTTTTTGTTAGGGTTTGAGATATATCGATAATAATTGAAGGAGGAAAAAAATAAAATCAGAAACTAGAGTACAATTTAGACACCAACACGTGTAACTGTGTCTATGTAAGGAAAAGGCAAAAAGCCTGTAAAACTAGGGACTTGACATGGTTTCTTGCAGATGTGAAAATTACAGATAAGTTGTATGATTTTTTCTATCCATTTGTTTGGATATTATGGTTATAATAATAGCAAATCATGTAAATCTTGTTTTAAAAATTATCTAATCAATTGCTAGTTCATATGTTTATCTACTCAAATTTTAGTGTATTTGATTTTGTTTTAATCTGACATGTAAATCATAGAATTTTCCACCTCAAATCTTATTAAAATTCATTTTAAGTTTACACTATTTCTAATTAAGTTTCATAGAATTAAGAGATAAATTATCTCCTTAATTTTGTGATTAGAACAAAAGTATTTTTAGCTATATGTCATCAGTTAAAGTGATGATTACATCTAATTTGAGTGAAAGAAAAGTATATTTGAGTGTCTAAATATATGAAAATAATATACGCATTAATGATTATCTTGGTTAACAATTATTTCACTCCAATCTATGATGACTATTTTTAACTGATGTTGTTTCTGAAAAGCTTTTAAGTTTTATCTCTTAAATATATACATTTATTTAACCAAATATTCGTTCTTTACACCAAATCATATGAATTATTCAAATTATTCGTTAGTAGGTAATTCATAAGTTATCTAAATACTTATAACTACCTCCTAATTTTATGATTATTGATTTTTAGGCATGATTATTATCATTATGTGGTTTCTAGGAACTAGTTAAACCAAAATTAGGAGAGACCACAAACAAGTACTGCACAGTTGGGTACACACTTGTAATTAGGTTTATTAGCAATTTAATGAACTGAATCTGCTTCATCTTAATAAATAAATATCTTTTTAATCCATTACTAGTGTATATATATAATATGATGAATTTTGAGTGATTTTTTATTTCACAGAAAACTACAACCACACATTTATTAGAACTGATACTGAATTTTCTGCTCAAGAGCTAGTCTATGTTATAAATATAAATGTGTTATTGTTACAAGCCAATGTTAACTGAATTTTGATGAAAAAATTACTTAAATACAAAATTTATTTAATTACAAGTTACTTAATTATATTGTAAATAGAAAATAAAAGAAAAACAAGATTGAAATATGAAGAAGAGGCAAGAAGATAAAGACTAGGATAAGAAAAAAAAAATTTCAAGAACTCCTTCCTTTTATGAAAGTTTGAAAGATATAAATAACAAAAAGGAAATTCAAGAAAAATAATAATATAAAATTGTATATCACCATTTAATAGGAATTCAAATTGTATATCACAGACAAATTTGACATAAATGTTACAAACAAAATGATGATCCAATAAACAATTTAAAAGTTATTTTCATTCGAAATCTTACAAACTTGACTATTAAGTGAATAAAGTGAATTGTTTGTGAACAAACAAATGTAAGTAAATTTTTCTATTAGTAAATTAAGTGAATAAGGTGAATTACTTGTGAATGAACAAACAAATGTGAGTACATTTTTCTATTGGTAAGTATTGTGGTTAACTTTTATATGATGTTATTATACAAGAACACATTTTTTTTAACTCTATATTAAACTTGATAACTTGTTTGAATAAAAATATATGTTAATTTTTATCTGTAGTATGTCAAATTTTAAGTGGTGAATCATTCTCTTATTTATTTTTAGGATGTCACTTCTTATACTATTAGTCCAAGTGACATTGAATATCTTGATGTAGGTTAAATAGAAATAGTTATGTCTTGACTATTAACTATAATTTTTGGTTTAGGGATAAACTCTTAATCTAAAAATTGGTATAAAAATTAAACTTATATAATTTTGATTCTCAACTGGACAACTATTGAAGGGGAGATTGTTGTTAGTGATATCAATTTCTATGTCTTAGTTAGGTAGACTAAGTTACAATTAAAATCAAAGTATTTAGGTTACTATCCTAGTTAAGCTTTAAGATGCATATTAACTATTATGATCTAAGAGTGTTTCCAAACTTGCTTATATTAGGGTTTAGGGTTTAAGGTTAAATGTTGGGTTATTAATCTTTGTTTGTATTTGTCCTTTTGTTTTATTGGTACAATGTTGTAATGTGAGTTATGTTTTTAAAATTATGTACATATCTTTTGTATAAAGATTGGAGCACCCCAAGTGTTTCATTATTTTAATACATATATATAAATTGCTAATAAAAAAAAGTATTTAGGTTATTGTCTTTTTTTATATCAAAAAAATATATATTATGATTATCAGTTAAATGCTTTTAATCTAGACATAGTGACAAGAGTTTGAGTCAACACTTATATGACACTAGAGTGAAAAGTTTTATCTCTTATGATTTATTATCTTGTTAACACTTAGGTGTTCTTAGTGAATTTGAATAAAGGAGAAGTTGGGCGTGAACCAAAGCTCAAAACAACTTGATGAATATTTCAGGGAAGCTTGGAGAATTTTTCTGCTTGAGTTTCAAAGAATAACATTGTATCTTGGATTTAATATTGGAAGGATTTTTGGATGAAAGATCGCATTGGATTATTTTGTTCTAACTTGTAAGTTTAAATTGAAGAAAATTGAAAGTAATGAGCAAAACAACTTAGTTGTTGGTTAAGGTGGAGTTATGGTTGTAAGAAACGAAAAAAGAGGGTATAATTTTTGGAGAACATACAACAAGTATTATGCAATATTTATTCACATGCTCCAAAAAAAACATTATAACATTATAGCATTGATATATTGATACATTTGTTTGTCCAATTTCTAGCAACACTGTTGTGTAAGAACAATTTTTATTCCTATGAAAAAACACCTTTCTCATAAAAGTGAATTTTTCAAATTTGTCTATGGATAGAATTGTCTTAGAAAACATATTGTATTCTATAATTTTGGAATCAATCACTATATATTTTCTATTGGTCTTTCTTCCCCATGCATCAATGTTGGTTCCTATAAGCTACAATACTTCACCACTAACACTAGTCATATGTTATATGGCATTCTTATTTTCAAGTTTATCGAAATTAGTTAATTAGATAGTTTATTTATTACTCACTTCATGTTTTTTCTATGATGAGTGAGTTCTTCTACTGAATTTATAATTATGGTATTGTACTTCCTGGAATCTTGTGCAGATTTGCTTTATTTAACTTGTCTATGTTCTAAATCATTTCTTTAATTGGTTATGACAGGATAAGAAGCATATCTAACGTTAGATATTTGTCTTTTGCATGGGAAACTTTCAGTACTTTAACAATTTGGTCTATAAGAGAAAGAAATTACAATCTAAACTTAAAATTTGGTTCTTATTCTTATTTTAGTTATTATAATGTCTGTTACTTCAATTAAGGGAAGTAGACCATGCAAATATTTTTTTCTCACAAATATTCATAGATAAATTGAATAATTAAATCATAATTTTTAATAACAATTTTCTTAAAATATCTTTTAATATTTACCGTTTACAGTTAGCAATTTTATTTTATATAAATAAATTTGTTGTTTATATTTATTATAGATAAAGTTTCTATACAATCAACAGATAATAAAACATTTATATATGATTTTAAAATAAGTGTTATACAATCAATCACAACTATATATATTTTTTTTAAAAAAAAACACATGTTCATATTTTAAAAAATAATAATAATTTATTTTAACTACAAATAATGGTTTTATTATTCAATCAATTTTTTTTTTAAAATTTAATTGTTTTTCTATTTAGTTATTTTTAATTATAAAATTACTTATAAAATACAAAAAAAAATATTTGCAATAACATTGGAAAATTTATTTATTTTATTTTTTTAATTACAGTAATAAATAATACAAATTAACTTTATTGTTTTTCTTTATTATCATACTATCCTATATAGTCTTATTACATGTGTTTTCAATTGTACCTATGTTAAAGAAGGTTTTATCATTTTTGTTGTCCCTAGAACATTGTCCCGAAATTTGTGGCAGAGTTGTTTTCGATGATGTCCCTAAATGGAAAAATATACCATGACATGTATGTCTCCGATGTATAGGATAGAAGTCAATATGTCTTAGAATAAGGCCAAATTAAAATTCATTAGACTTATCTTAACTTGTAACTTGTGTATAATACATTATGAACCAACGTGGTACAAAAGTTTGAAAAGTATTTGAAAATTGTCAAGTTAATCCATTAAACTAATAATCTAATAGATTGGAAGGCTAATCCATTAGGCTAATAATATAATCTATTAAAAATACCATAATTGATATTTGATCATTAAAATTGGTATTTTGATTGCATGAAAGTTGAACAAGTTATTTTGGAAAAGATTATTTGAAAGCTTTCTTGGAACATAAGGAAGGAAATTGTTGAAACTTCTCAAGATTGTTCAATATTGGAGTTAATCAATGGGTCTTGACTTAGCAATATGGAATGAAATCTGATTGAACAGATGTATTTAATCTGATTACGGCTTTTAGAATTCATATTTGTTATCTGAAAATCACTAAATGTATGATTATGTTATTACAAGTGTGTGTAGCCTTGTATAAGAATTTTTCTTGAATAGTTTGTTAATTATATTATGTCTAGAGTTAAATTTTACCAAGTGTTTTGTTAATCTTTTAATTCTTTTGAGACATAGTGAAAAAATTTTCTAGTTGAGTTTAACTTGATGTAGATTCTAAGGAATCGACTAAGTATAAATCATTCTGCTTGTATGTTCTATCTCTCTTTCACTTTATTTTACTATGGTATAAACAATCTAACACTTGAACATCATATTACATTGTGTTGATCTTTTTAACAAGTTTTCTTTAAAAACTAGTTTTAAAAATATTAAATCAAGCTAAAATTTTAAATATCAAATCACCTCCTCTTAGTTTGAGAATATTGACCATACCATTTTAACAATTTTTAGTATATGTCTATTTTATTAATAATTGATTTCGACCAAAATGCTTGATTAATCACCTTAGTTATAACCTTTCTCATAATTTTTTATACTATTAGTATATGTTAATTATTTTTATAGATAATATGTACTCGTAAATAGTAATGATAATAATTAATAATTAATAATTAATGATAATATAGAAAAATACCAGTTCTTCTGTATTTAATAAGACTACATAATTTTAATTATGAAGTATAAAAATTTACATTAATTAAATAATTAATGTTGGAGTTGTTTATGGAAAGGATATTAATTACTTTCTTTTAATCAGCAAAAATATTAATTACTACTTCAAAGCGTTATTTTGAAAACAACTAAATCTGTTTGTTGTGAAAATTTATTAGAATATTTATTTATTAATATTTTCTGTTATTTATTTGTTTTTCAATAAAATATTTTAACATAAAAATTGTGTAACCCCACACAAAAACACACACATGATCTTCTTTTTAACAAAAGAAATTTTCTCTCTTCTCTTTAAATTCCATCTTCAGTCTTCATCTCTGTAAAAATTTGAAAGCATCGAAAGAGTAGAAACTTTTGTATCAATCAGATTTTTGTAAAGGTAAGTTTTTATTTATTTTATAGTTTTTTTTTTTAAATTTATCTCACGATTTTTTTCATAAATTTTAATAGGTCGATTGAAAAAAAAAATATTCTCAAATTATTTTACCACTATTAAAATTGTTATGTTTGGATATGTTACTTTAAATCTATATATTTTAGAATAATCTTATTGCACGATTTTGAAATTTACTTTGAAATTGAGCATTTCACTTGTTTAATATTTTGATAGAGCTACATGACACAAACAACAAGATGTAAAAGTGATTTGTTCAATGATTTTTTTTTTTTTTTACTTTTTGAGAGGGATTGTGGTAGGATGTAAAATTTTTTAAATATTTTTAACTTGAGCATAATTGGATTTTATTTAATAACTGATTCTTTAGAATATTTTGGGCTAGATATTGTTATTAATAAGTTTATATAGTAATTAGGTTAAGCATGTGAAGTATAGAGTTTTCTTTAATAGAGTTTTAAATATAGTTTAAATAAATAAAATAAATTTATATAAATTTTCTTACCAATAGTAATGGATTTGATATGAACATAAACATGGATATTATGAGTTAAGGAAACAAGACTAATTTAAAATAAGTAAAAGAGGATATTTGAATAAATCATGTTTTAGATTTATTATTTGAATTCTTCAAAAGTTATATGTTTTAAAATATTTTTAAAAGGTATTGATTACGCTATTGAGATTGATTTTTATGATATTTTTACTCGTAATAATATTTTAAAAATTACAAATTTTAATACGGGTCAAAAATGGATTCATTCATCCGAGTTGAACATGTTGTGAGTCACATTGAATTACTAACTCACACATAAATCTTAAATATTAAATTATAGTAAAAAGTGAAAACCCTAAAGTGTATTTTCTCTTATTCTCTCTCCAAACTACTATAACTTTTTCATTTTAGGAGTAAAATAAATTATACAACTTTAAACTTTATATAGATATTTAAAATAAATACAATTGTGTAAAATGTATAAAATAAAAATAAAAAAGCAAAACGATACACTACAGTCACAGTTATCAACTTAATGTAATTTTTTTAGTACAATTTCTTTGGGTTGAAGGTAGCTCTCGTGAACCTATGAATCTATAATATGTCTTAAATTTATTTAAATTTTAATTAAAATTACAATTCATTTTTTTTAGGATAGAAAAAAAATTGTATTTTTTTTTAATTAAGTGAGTCAACTCGTTTAACTCACAAACTCGTTGTGAGTCAGACTAAGTTTGAATTTTTTGGACTCACTAAGTGACCAACCCGTTGTATGTAAAAAAAAAAAAAAAAAAATATATGTTTGTGTATATATATATATATATATATATATATATATATATATATATATATATATATATATATATTAAAATTAATAACTAAGGGTGTATGTTCATCTTCTTATAAAGAAAATTGAATTGGGGGCATAATGATTTATCCATCACAACACAAAATACCTTTTTCAACTTTACTCCGAACTATCTTCCATTGAGGATTTGGTAGCAGGTATAACATGTGCAGAGTCTTACGAATCTGTCCAATATATTAGTCTTCCAGAAGCAAAAATTTAGAGTCTATAAATTTCTCTATAGTTTAATACTTGGACTTTAGTTAACTGACTTTAATTTAAGATTTTGGTGAAAATTACGATATCTTTCAATTAATTATTAATGATATTGTGTATATACAAGAACAAATTTAGGAGCAGATGGAGATACTAGCAATAGTGGAGTTAAAGCTATTCACCAAAGAAGTAACATAGAAATAAGTTAGAGAATATGTATTAGCCTTATGAAAAAACTGTATTAAGCTTTTAATTTCTATTTTGTATTACTTATGAATTATGTTAACTATATTTTGAAATAAACCATCAGATTGTAATTGTAACTCAATTTAACTATAAAGACGGATGTTATTATAAGTTATAATTTTAATTATATTTATGAAGGGCATGATTAAGAAAATCGGATTGTTATATGGTGGGTCCGATTCTATAACCCGTTTTGACAACTCTATAAACGACGATATCTCCTTCAAGGATTTATTATATTCAACGAAAATTATTTTTAAAGCAAATTAAAATTATAAGATTATATGATAAAAAATATAAAAAATATATAATTTCATAATTTTTTAATTATCTAATTTTCCAGTAGTGTTTTTATATCTATAATTAAGCCATTATAAATTTATAAATTTATAAAATATAAAATGATATAATTATATATTATAAAATTACAAAATAATAAAATTACAAAATAATAAGATTAAAATAGTATACATTTTGAAATTATGATATTATGACGTTATAAAATTACGAAATAGATTATAAAAATATGAACAGTAAAATTAGATAATTAAAATTTATGAAATCATATTTTTTATTTTTTATTTAATAATTTAATAATTTTATTATTATCTAATTTTATATTTCATAATTTGATATTTTTTTTTAATTTTATATTTTATAATTTTTATTTGTTTTAAAAATAATTTTTTTTTAAATACAATAAATCTTTGAGATGATCGTCATCATTAAAGTATTTCAATATTATATAACGATAGTTTAAGTAGAATGGTAATGTAACATAACACTCACATCATATAATTAACAGGAAAATATAAGAACAAAGATTTAATAAAAAGTTTTAATATTTTGAGAACTCAATTAAACAAATTTAGTAAAGACTCAATTTAAAATTTTCAACTTTATCAGTAGATTCTAGTTAAACCCAAAATGAATATAAATTTATTTGATTGATTTGTAATTTGTGTGGACCGTTAATTGAATTGTATATTAATATAGATTTCCTAATTGACTGATCATTTAAGTAACAGATACTAAAATAACATGAATGAGAAACATACGTGGGAGTTCTCACACACCATGTATAATTGTACAAACTTTCACTGAATTCATGATTTGTGAGTTCATTTATTAATGTGACATATTATTTTAAAATTATTATTATAAATTTTGTATATATTTTTTGATAAGTTTATAGTATAAGATTAATTTTTAAAATATTATGAATTTACCAAATAAGATATGTAATGTGGAAAACAAGAATTTAGTATAACTTTCTACCACGAATCAATTAAATTTTGTTATATTTATATATATATATATATATATATATATATATATATATATATATATATATATATATATATATATATATAATTGTAAACTAAAAGACTTTTAATGAATTTAGTCTGAATACTGTGTAGTACAGTAAATATGGCATAACTTATAATTATTATAATAATTAATAATCCACAACATATTAAAATTAACTTCCTAATATATAATCCATTCACTCCCTCCTCTATGTACACCTAAATTAATAGTTAATAGAGTTACCACTTAAGAGGGTATAATCTATGATAACCTGGAAATAAATTATAAAAAATAAGAGAATTATATGTATTATTATTATAATACTCATTTTTTTCTATTTAAATATATTACAGAAAATATGTGATTTTTTTTGTGAGAAAGATTTTTTTTGGTTTGTATCGTAAAGTTCCTAAGAGGGGGTGAAATTATTGGTTTGGATATATTGAGTCATGGTTGATGTTGTTACAATATGAAATTGGTATGAAAGTAGTGATGGAAGAGTTAGATGAGTATAAATTATATTGATTGAATGTGATTTTTGTAATTGCACAACTAAGTGATTTCTTTAGAATTAGTTGTTTGAGTGTCTTTAATGAAGTGAGATGATTATACTTATCACTTTATTATTATATGAAGGGTAAGACTTAAAGAGAGTACAAACATATCAAAGTCTGAATCTGAATATCTGATTTTGAAGATACAAGAAATTGAATTATGAATGAATATGAATGAAGTTTATTAAATTATCTATTGTTGAGAAATTTATGAATTTGTTTTGTTTGATTTGGGTTACATGGTTACAACCTGTGATTTCGAAAGTTTTGATGGATGAATTAATGAGGAGTATGGATACATATGTTATCTTATTTGGTAATCGATTACAAACGTGGATTTTTCAAAAAATTTGTAGAGTTTACAAATTTTATGTTAGATAAATCTATGATGCTTTCATACATCAATTTGAAATGATGATTGGATTGAGTTGTGTCCGTCGATGTACATTTGTTTGAAGAAATAATTTTGTTGTGATACAGTAGTTTAAATTAGGTATTACCAAAGGGGAAATACTAATCGAGGCTCAGTCAAGATGTATTGGTGTATTGAAGGATATTTGTTATACGAGACTTTTCTGACTCTACTAGTATCTAATTCATATAGAGGAAGATAATTAGGTGGTGAGAGTCAAAGAAGACTTCACTTGACAGGTCGTATGATGTGAAATTTTGGTTGTGATATTGTAGTTTAAATGAGTTGTTTCCAAGGGGAAAATACTAACATAGGGTCAGTCAAAGTGTATTGAAGGAGATTTGCTATATGAGACTATCTTGACTAAGTAGTATCTAACTAACATAGAGGAAAATAAATAGGAGGTGAGAGTCGAATGAGACTTCACTTAACAGACAATATGATATGAGAGAGAATCATACTTAGTGAGTTAGTAAGGTTAACCCTGTCATTATTGGATGAGATAAGTGAGTTCCATTTGATAACAAGTTGTAGAAACGAATGAGATGGTGGTAAGTATGACATATGCAAAGTCTTATAAGTTTATTCAATACACTAGTCTTCCGAAAGCAAAGTCTATACTTATTTTTGTTGTTGAATCGCTTTGGAATGATGTTTGTTCGAGCCATTGGGCTGAACCATGTGGATTGACACTTTGTTTGAATTTATGAATGTGAACTATTTGCGTTTTTGGGCCGATTCATCACAATGAAATGTATTTGTTGAATGGGTTACTAGGCTCAAGTAGTGGAGTGATATATATGGAAGAATGAGAAGGATTAAATTATTTATTTTGGGCACATAAATGTTTTAAAAATCTCTATTATAAGTTATTACTTATTTTCATATTAAGCTTATTATTTTAAATACATTGTGAGTTTTAGGTTGGTGTTTGAAGAAAATGTTCACTGAGTGAGTATTTGTGTAATAATATATGGAAAAATAAGAGAAGATGATTCAAGAACTTATTTTCTACCAAATATACGTTGAGATTGTTCATAATTAGTTTGGTACGTTACTAATTGAGGTATATTAATTCTCATTATTATTTTTTGTTTTTGTATTAACTTACCCCGCATTTGTGTATCTCTTGTTTTTTTGTTCAGATGCGATGATGGTATATATATTTTGGAAAATAATTTTTTGACTACTTTCTCTTATAATTTTAGGTGTTATTTTTTAAATGGTTTTTCATTTTTTTATTTTTTCATTCTCAAATTTTTAAAACCATTTAAAATATGTCATATCATGTTATATGAAAAATTATCAAAATTTAATAATCAAAATATCATTGTCTATATATTTTATATGGGAGAGCAATTAAGAGCTCAAGATGATAGTATCACAAGAGTTGGAAGAGAAACCAAATGATTAGTATATAGTTATCTTAGATAGTATGTTTAACTTTCTTTTTAAACAATATTAAGTTTCTATTTTTTATTTTATCTTCAATAATCCTTTAAAATTTTTATATAAAATTCACTAATGTAAAAAAAGAGAATGAAAATTAAATAAACTAAAATACATTAAAGTAAAAGAAATGGAATAAATAATATGTAGATTGAAAAAAAACTATCTATACTTTAAATATAAGTAAATTAATTTTAAGTGTTAGAAAAATTAATTCTTTGTGATTAATTATTTTGTTATACCATAAATTTAATATAGTATACAATAAATAATATTTAATTATATTTCTATATAATAAATAAAATTACATAAAATAAAAAGTACTATATATTTATTTATTAAAAGATTATAAGAAAACACTGAAAAAATACAGTAACGTATGTACCATGCCATTTGCGTTTTTGGTAATAACTATAGTATGATAATAACTAATCTATAATATATAAAGATATATTTTTATTTAGTTTATACAGTAGATGTATTTATTTTACCTTTCAAAAATATGAATATTATAATTAGTATATTTTTATAAAAAAATGTTACATGCTTAAAATTATCACATAGTTTTATTTATTTTAAAAAAATAGTTATACCCTTTATTTCGTCTATTTTCAAATGTAAACTTTTTTTTTTTAATTTAACCGCTCTGCATAAAGTATTTAATTTCTATCTAGGTAAAATTTAAAATGTAATATAAAAATGAATGAAAACGACAATGCAACGATGCGTTTTACGGGTAAACTTTAGACGAATCAGGAAGTTGAGATGCGGTTAATATTGTGTGACTTGTTTATTTCTTTGGGTATCTTCGTTATCGTCTTTTTTCTTTCTCCGTTCAACATCCTCTTAGGGTTTTCACTGTTGCACTCAGCTTTCAGCGCCGCTCATACATACCACTTCCGTTCACTTCATCGCAACATTGCTTCATCAAGGTACGTCATAATTCTCTATTCCTTTCCTTCTATCGATTGGTTTTCTACTTTTTCTCGCTTCTAACACTTGTTTGTGCCATTTATAATACTTCTTTCGCTTGTACGACATTCAATTGAATTGCAATAATTCATTTCTGAGAAAATTGGAAAGAGTTGTTTTTCTTTTTAGGTTTTATTCAATTAAAGCTTTTATCAATCGATTAATTAATCGTTGTTCGGAATTTGATTTCATCGGTGCTCTGATGCTGGGTTCCACCATGCAATTGATTGATTCAACACCAGGGCTGCTATTGTGTTTTCTTTTGAACGAGACTGTCGTTGTGGTTGCTGTAATATTAGGTTAGATTAGATATCTGTCGTTTGTTTGTTGTGTGGCTTGTTTGATGGTTTATTGGTTAAGGGTGTGTGACGTGTTATTAACTGTTTCATTTTCAGGTGTGTTTGTCAAATTTATGGTTAATGGTACTAGTCGGGAATGTCTAACAATCTGGTTTCAGAGCCTATGCCCAGTATGCAAATGGCTCGGTTAGAGCCGCTTATGAACAAGATTGATTCGTCAGGGAGACAGATGGAAATGGGGATTTTGGTTCCTGTGTCCAGTGATATTGTTTCACAGCCTATGGGGAGCTCAAATGAACATGTTGGGTTATTGAGAGCTGTGCCTGGTGAATCTAGGTTTCAGGGCATGCCCCTTTCGACCATGCAGAGTGGACGAGTAGAAGCACAACCGAGTAATCCAGGAATGCATCAAATTCTTTCCGCAAACCGACAGTCCATGCAAATGGGGAGGCTTCCAAATAGCGCAGGGCCTCAGCAGCAGCAGCAGCCAACAACTCCCAAGCGCAAGGCGCCAACAGAACTATCATCCAGTAGTTCCTTTAACAAGCGTGTTGCACAAATGGGAAACAGACCTTGGTTGCAGCAAGTACCTAATGCATCAAATAGAGGTTCTCTGCAGATGCAATCCCCGTCAAATGCCTCCAGGACACAGCATTCGGCAGCTTCTAGTAAGAGAAAAACACAGTTGGATAGCACTTCCGGTAAAGCCGGTACACCTCGGTCTGTGAATTCTAAAAGTCAGAATAGCCAGATAAAGCAGTCCTCCAAGGCGCAAACTGAATCATCTGAAAGTGTTAGGTCCAAGATGAGAGAGTCATTAGCTGCTGCTCTGGCCTTGGTTTCTCAACAAGGTAAACCGCAGATTCCAAATAATAATAGACCAACTGATGATGCTACCAATACTCAAGGTAAATTAGAGAACAACTCTCAGTGTTCCGGATCAACACCTACATCCATCAATGCTCCACTGGAGCAAAGTATTTCTCAATCAGTTAATTCCTCTTTTGCTGAGGTTGATTCAGTTGGCCGGGTGGAGACAGAGCACATGCAGAGTACATCATTCAAAGAAGATTTTCCTGAAAAATACAAGGACTATGAAGCAGGATCCACAAATGCATCAAACAATGAAAGCATACTGACTTCTATGCAAGTCTTGAACTGTGATAAGCAAGATTTCCAGTCATGTTACACTTTGACTACTGATGATGTTCCTTTTAGTGACAGTTTCTTTATGAAAGATGATCTTTTGCAGGGAAATGGTCTTTCCTGGGTATTATCTGATATGGTGGACGTGGGAAATCAAAGGGAAAGTCAAACTAATATAGAGCAGAGATCAGAACCTGAGGAAAAAGGTGAAGGTTGCAGGGAGGAGGCCCCTTTACCTGAACTTTTGGCATCAAAAATAGAAGCAGAACTCTTTAAACTATTTGGAGGTGTGAATAAGAAGTACAAAGAGAAAGGGAGGTCGCTTTTATTTAATTTAAAAGATCGCAACAACCCTGAACTTAGAGAAAGGGTTATGTTTGGTCAAATTCCTCCTGAACAATTATGTTCCATGACTGCAGAGGAACTTGCTTCAAAAGAGCTCTCTCAGTGGCGTATAGCCAAGGCTGAGGAGCTTGCTCAAATGGTGGTTTTACCTAATTCAGATGTTGATTTTAGGCGTTTGGTCAAGAAGACTCATAAAGGTGAGTTTCAAGTGGAAGTTGAACATGAAGACAACGTATCCATTGAGGAGGTTTCAGGTGGCACAAACTCAGTGGCTAGAAGCCAAACAGCAAAAAGGGATGTGGAAGGCACTTCTTCAAAACCTGATGTGAACAGTGATGCTGAGAAGCGCAATTTACAGAAGGATGATACATTTTCCATTACCATTTCGTCCACTGATGGCACCGATCCCATGCAGGGCCTTATGACTGATGATGCCTTGAAGGACCCTGATTTTCTTCCACCAATTGTCTCTCTTGATGAATTCATGGAATCTCTTCATTCTGAGCCACCGTTTGAAAATTTACCTCTAGAAACTGGGAAAGTGACACCTGCTTTAGACAAGGATGATTCAGGGGTTGGATCTAAATCAAAATCTTCTGATTTAACTCCAAATGAGCAAGCCGTTGTCACACCTGAGAAGTTTCCAAGCACACGTGTAACTTCAGATGCTGAAAAGGAGAAAAAGGCTGATGCTGAATCTGGGACCATTTCTTCTGATACGGCGGGATACAGTGGGAGTCAAGCTGACATGAAGTCAACTGATGATCGTACCAAGGAAATGTCTATTGATAATGCGAAGCCTGCACCCAGCGATACTGATTTCAAAGGCAATCAGTCTCATGCCGAAGGGCGATACGGTAATGATAATAAATACATGAAGGATGCAGTCCCCACTAAGGGTGAATGCCTTTGGGAGGGAATGCTTCAACCCAATATATCTACCACTCAGTCTGTCATAAGCTTCTATAAGAGGTAATCTACTAATGGTTTGCGTATATCTTTATGATAAGTTGCTACATATTGTGAACTTTTATGCATGGATAATATGGGTTTTGATTGTTCCTTTTTTTGGTCTGAGTGAAGATCATGAGTTGGATAGTGTCATTCTTTTCATCTAGCATATGAATCAAATATTCTTAAACTATGTAGTAAAGAGGTGAAATTTAAGAACGGACCCATTTTCGGTAATCATCTTCCATTGTTTCCAATTTTGTTTGGAATTAATGATTACATATTTGTTTAAGCCTGCATGTAATTTTGCATTAGAAGTTTTATACGTTAATGTGATTTGTTGTTTTCCCTGGACCAAAAAAATTTATATTCAAGTTGAGCTCAGGTCAATTAATTAGTCTTGTGTTTATATATTTTTGAAACCAAGTCTTTTAGTTTCTCATGTTTCGTGGCCATTAAGCATGTACTGAATTAACAAATCAATAAATATACAGTATCATAAACTCAGAATTAATTTAAATATAAAGTTGAAATACATCTTAATGAGATGTAAGTGTGATAATGAACTCATGAAAAGATAAATTGAGGTGGTAGTCTAATATATTTCTCCAAATATGAATTGTTTGGAAAATTTATAATTAAAATTATGCAAGTTTATATAAAAGTTTGGTTTTTAAAATTAGATTTGAAACTCAACCCAATCCTAGAGGATAAATTTTTTTTTGTTCAATAGATTTTTAGTTTGTTTGCTTGGGTTTTGGTTTATATTACTTCGGTTTATGAACTACCCTTTTGATGGGTTTGGTTTGATGACTACTTGACACTATTTATATCGGAAAATATAGTTTTGAACTTTATTTGTGTTGTTCAAAGAGAATTAATACTTATTTTCAGTGGTTTTTACTGATCCTACATTATAATTCTCTGTGAAGTGGCGAGAAAACTGCTGCTAAAGACTGGCCTGGGTTTCTCGAGATCAAGGGAAGGGTTCGACTAGATGCATTTGAGAAATTTCTTCAAGATCTTCGATTGTCTAGGAGTCGTGCAATCATGGTATCACAAGTTTCCTTTTGTTGTGCTAGAGCTTTGTTTGAATATTGTCTGTTAATCTCACCACCATCCATACAGAAAGAAGTGACTAAAAATGGGGGAAATATGCCGCAGTTTGGTGCTACTTTATACCACTTGTTTAATTTAAAGTATCTTGAGTTATACAATTATTCTGCTTTTTTTTCGCTTGCTGATGGGATAAAGGGGCAGTGAAGTGGTGGGGGTGATTGTGCATGAGAAATGACGACTTATTGGTAAGACTGGCAGGTTGAGGTTTTCTTTGCAGTGACAAGTAATGAAACCATGAAAATGTGTTGTGTAGCTTCTGAAAAATTGTCACTGTTAGAATATGTATTACGTGATTGAATCGATTTTGGTAATTATAATACGATTTTCTGGTGGGTGGAACTAAGTTTCTCATGTCATCCTTTGGGCGATATGCTACGAAAGTTTCAAAAATATACATGTATATATAATATTTTGACGCAAGAAAAAAAAAGGGGTAAAGAAATGAAGGTGGAATTCTGTATTAAAAAAATGCGAAAAGTCTCCCAAAATTCTTTTGTTTTTAGTGGAAGACCAAATTACTGTGACTCGACGAGATAGATGCTCGGGACCATAAAGATGTCGTAACATTGAATAAATATACACCAGTGTGGCTAATTGATTTGAATACGCTGAATGACCGAGTTAGACTCCTTTCGGTTTGATGTTTTACTTTTTCTGTAGGAAATCTGTGTAGCTGATTAGAAACTTTCTCGCGTCACTTTCTTTCTGAGACAAAGTAAAATTAAAATTTTAATTTTATTGCAGGTTTCACATTTCCTTTCCAAGGAGTTGGACGAGCAATCAACTCTCCGTGAGGTAATGATAGTTATGTTAGTTTGGTTATCATCTCTACATAGACGCTGATTGTTGTTATTTAAGAGAGTTCTACTTTTGGTCGCAGGTGGCTGAGTCGTATATTTCGGACGAGAGAGTAGGATTTGCAGAGCCTGTGCATGGAGTAGAACTTTACTTTTGCCCACCTCATAAGAAAACAGTTGAAATGCTGAGCAACATACTTCCAAAGGAACAAATTGAGGCAGTTAATTCTATTGATAATGGTCTAATTGGTATTATTGTATGGAGAAAAACTAATTTAACTTCGTCTATATCACCCACCACTGCTACTCACCACAAACACAGCTCTAAAAGACAACAATACTTGAGTAGGAGACAGCAAGATATAAATGTGAATGCCAATTCCACCCATAAAGCAGTACCCCCTACGGACCTTAAGACCACTGAGAATGAGAATGATGACGATGATGATGTTCCTCCTGGATTTGGGCCACCGGCCGCCCGAGTCGAGGATGACCTGCCGGAGTTTAATTTCTCCAGTAGTTCGATTCCACCACACTTGGCCCAAAAACCAAAGGAACTATCAAATATGGTTGCATTACATTCGGTTAACCCAGCCCCACCACCTGCACGACCTGTAGAACAAATGAGAGAACTTGTGTACAAATATGGGCAAAACAAAGCAAGTGCACCTTCTTCAGTAAACTGGCAGGATAAATTTGGGGGAACCATTCAACCCTGGAATGATGATGATGATGACATACCTGAATGGCAGCCCCAAACATCCCAGAATCAGTTTCTTCCCCAACAGACAATGCATAACTTTCATCTTCGACCGCACATTGTGAATCAATCATTACCGGGTTCACAACAACAGCCTATTATGACACCACAATATCTGCAACCCCCGATGAATGTGACTCATACCCAAAGAAATTTTGACCCTCAATGGCTTCCTTCTCCCCAGGCTACCAACCTTCCCCCAAGAGGTCCACCGCCCTACGGAGCGCCTTCGCAAGGCACTACCTGGCCTCAAAATGTCTCTAGAACTAGTAGGGGATTTTAGTTTCTTTTGCAGTCTTTTAATTTTGTAATGTCTTTCCTATCTGTAGTATGTAAGCTTATTGTAAGGTCTCGTGCTATTTTTTTTGTAGCATCACCTCGAAGATTAAACAAATGACCATTTTTCTCCTGTTTCTGTTTGCCGATACTAGGTGTTCCGCTAAATAAATGCGAGGGACAAAACAATTTTTCATGCTTTAGTTTTTACGTAACTTCTAGATTTTCATTGCGCTTTCGTTACTTTGACTGTTTTAACGATCCCTGCTTGCTTTAGCAATCGTACAGGGTGATTCTGATTTCGTGTTTGCATACTATAGAATACTCTCAAATGTAAACGAGAGAGAAAATGTAGGGTCGTCTTTGAACGTGGTTTTGAACACAAACATAAATATGCGCGTAGTCTCTGTGTTACTCGTAGTTGCTACCTTGCTTGATCTTGGGGATATTTGCATAAATTTGACTTAGTTTGAATTATGGTATCTTTTATGTGTGCGTCTAAAAGTACAAGAGAAAAGGTATACTGGAGTTCTGAAGTACGGAAAGTGGTTCGTATATCCTTTCGTTTCGTGTATTTTTTTGTTCAGATTCAGTATTGCTGTCTCAATAAACAACATTTTACTCTATATGAAAGAATCATGATTTAGTATTAAGCATCTGAATCCACCATCACGTGGCATGATTCGATTCCAGAGGTACCCAAATCTTAAGTTTCCACCGTTACGTGAAATTTAGAACCTATATTATATTTACATCTTCAGCAAAGAAGTACAGCAACAGAAGGCCCCACGTATTACACCCCCTCCCCCCAGAAAAAAAGTAAAAACAATGAATAATTATAAAAATGATGGAGAAAAACAGAGAAATGGTAAGAAAGCCAAGAGCTTTGTAGACAAATATGAGAAACATTGAAGAACAGGTACGAAGATAAATAGATGACTAAATTCAAAGATTTGATTCGAAGAATGATCAAGTTGTGAGTGTTCGCTTGAGTCCTGCTCGTTGCTCAGGGGTCAACTTTGTGGGAAAACTGACATCAAATTTGATCTTGAGATCACCCCTATGACCAGGCTCCTTTGTTATTGGCATCCCTTCTTTTGGAATACTCATCTCGTAACCAGGACTCACAATGTCAGTGACTTGAACACTTAAACTGCGTCCATCAAGCGTGGTGAGGTTTATTGTGGTTCCTCCAATGGCCTCAGCCAACGACACCCTTTTGTTCACAATAAGGTCATTCCCGTCTCTCTTGAACACATCATGAGGCTTCTCGTCGATCACAAACACAAGATCTGCAGGCAGTTGATTCGGTTCTTGATTCCCTTTCTCAGGAAACGTAATTTTTGTCCCTTTCTTCCAACCCGGCTTCACATCAATCGTCAATATCTCTGTTTCCGGAACTGTCCATCTGCAATTTTTCATTGCTCAGAAATTTATCAACATAGTCTTAAGTTAAAGATGATTGATTATACTTACCCATTAGCATCCACGGTTTTCCTTGAGATCTTCATTTTCCTAGTCGATCCAGTGTACAATTCCTCCAAAGAGCAAGGAAGTTTGGATTCCACTGGGAGTGGCTTCTTTAGCACATTCCCTCGTCCAGTACTATATGATCGAAAATTATTATCCTTCGCACTAAATCCACCAAAGGGTGTAGTACCTCCATCAGAGGGGAATCTCTTAGATTTGTTTGCCCCAGATGATCCAAATCCAAAAGGGCTACTTCCAAAGAATTCTGCAAAAATATCCTCTGCATTTCTTGGGTTGAACCCATTATTTGATGGTTCGTCCGGTGGCTTATCTTTCAACCCCTCCTCTCCATACTGATCATAAACCAACCTTCTCTGAGGGTCACTCAGCACCTGAATTCACCAAACCCAGCCCCATTACATCTACAGTTTCACGAAAAACATGCATCAAACTGATAAAGCTCACAATCGAACATGAAATTTATGATGCAGAATCCACAAAGAACAACCTTCAATGCCCCTAAAATTTTTCATCAATTTCATTTCTCTACAATTAGTATTTAAAAATCACGAATTTGCCTTTTACAATCCCATTGACATTACTAGCATTTAAAAAAAATGAAATAACGCGTGTAAATTCTAATGGCTAAAAAGTAACATTAAAAAGAAGACAGCATGAAAGGTTTCTTGCCTCGTAAGCCTCTGAAATCTGTTTGAAATTGGCTTCAGCTTCCTTTTTGTTGTTGGGGTTCTTATCAGGGTGCCATTTCATGGCCAACTTTCTGTATGATTTCTTCAAATCATCCTCCGTAGCATTTCTGTTAACCTTCAACACATCATAGTAATCCACACCCATGTTTCCTTTTTCTACAAAAACTTGAATATCTCGCTATTATTACCTTCAAATTAACACTCTTTTCACAGACACCCGATTGCGAAATACAACCCTTCGTCCACCAAAGTTTAAAACTTCCTTGGAGGGTTGATTGAATATGCGAGGTGACATGAAAAGAGAACAAAAAATGCTCGATCAAATCAAATGACAACGATTTTCAAAAATCCAGAAATTCATGTCTCGGTTTGCGATTGCAGGGGAAAATTCGGATGCAGTTCCACGGATGGAGGTGCACGTGTATTCTTTCTTTTCTTTTCAACGAGCTGGTTGAAATTAAACGGGAAATTCTAAATAAACCACGGCAAAAATAAACCACAGCTCAATTTCAATAACTATCAAATCTTTAAATCATAAACATTTTTCTTAAATTCTAAATAAACCGCATTCATTTGAACAGTTTTAGTGTAATTTACTTAATGTTTGTTTTGTGGTGTGTTTTTTTATTTACCAAAATTATATTTTCTGAAATATTACATCTGAGATGCTACTCTTATACATATATTTTATTTGTATTCAATCATTTTAGAAAAAAGTTCAACATTTATTTAATTCTAACATTGAAAAATAAAAAACAAGGAATGTAGAGAAAACAAATAATTGTGTGAAAAATAACTCCCCCTATTGAGTAGAAACATTTTATAGTCAATAAACAAACATCGATAACATATTCCAATTTATAAAAATGACACCATTCTTATTTTAACCCCCAATCAACACCATGATATCTTTTCAGAAAGTAATCAACAAACATTTTTACATAGTAATTGAACATTTTGACTTAAAGGGTATTTTTCAGATGCCCATATATGAGATGATTTATAAAAAATTAAGAATTGAGAGAGGTGAATAGCATTGCCACTTCGTGACTTTTGTTCTACTATCTCCAATGCGATACCTCAAAAGTATTTCGGAAAGGAAAGTGCACAGTTAATACCCCACAGCTCGAGTAATCCGATCAAAAATTTAACACTTTCGCTACCAAAAGCAAAATAATATTCAACCAGCTGAGAAGTAAACAAACAAAAAACAACCATAGATGTGTTCTGTCAAAGATAAAGTTTCCTACATTTACACTTATGCTGCAGTGAGTTACAAATTTATTCACTTGCTGATTGCTTTATTGAGATTTGGTGAAGCACTGCCTTATTTTTCAGCTTCCTTCTCTTTTGGTGAAGTAGAAGCATCATCTGCTGCCACAGGATTATCCATATCCGGCATTTCATTACTCTGTAAGGTGAAAACATGGAATTAATGGACAGAAATTACAGCAAAAAGTAGAACATATAACATATAAATTGAATAATTACATTCAGAAGTGACTTTGACAAATTAAGTTACCAATATGTGATAATTCTGGCAATTAATTGTACTGGGAAACAGATTACTGCAACACAAATAGGTGAGAGAAGTTTCAAGGAATGTTCTTCCACCCAGAAATAATCTCACATAAATTTCCACTCAGCATCATACCGTAATCAATTGTTCATCCAACATACAATATACACAACCCAAACAGAAAAAACGAATGCATAAAGCCACAAAACTTTGAGATGACGAAGCCAGAACAAAATCATGGAATATGAAAAAAAATACCTCAAGCATACTGAGCATGTCCATGGCATCTTCCAGATCACCACAATTGAAATTGTATATATCTCTAAGGGATTCTCGAGAAATATCAGGAAATGACCTTTTTAGATATTCAATATCCACTTCAGCTTCTTCCTCAAGCAACTTTGTCATCTGTGAAGAAACCCATTCTGCTCGCTCGATCTCTCCTTGACGCAAAGACTCAGTAAGTTTTCTGACACGCATTTGAATAAGGGTCTCATCGATCTCAGGTTTTGGCTTCTTCTTCATATCTTTTTTACCTTTCTTCTTGGAAGGACTCTCTTTGTGTTTCTTCGAATGCTCTTCTTCATGGTTCTTGGAGTCTTTCTCTTCGAGGTTTTTGGAATATTCTTCGCGAGACTTAGGATTTTCCTCCTCGCGAATGTTGGAACCTTCTTCAACTTGATTCTCAGAACCTTCCTCGGGATTCTTGGAACCTTCTTCTTCGTGATTCTTGTGATCCAGTTCTTCGTGAGTCCTGGAGACTGGGACATTCAAATTAGGCTTTCCTGACATTGTAGATGTGATTCTAGGAGCTCCATTTGTACAAAAACAAGGAAATTCAGGCAACAAAGTTAGTAAATCCAGTCGTTACTAAAGAAATCCAGAATCAACTTTAAGTTGCAATGTCTTTTCACAACAAGAAACCAAAAAGTTTGAAAATTTCATCATGACTCTTGCACACACCCATTTCCAAAACCCCCAATAAATCAAGTTTCTTATTTTCTTTTTCCAATGCAATACAAGTAAAAGACTGATTCTTGAAAAACAAATTTGAACTTGGTGGTGAAAGCAGAAAAAGAAATTGGAAATGAAAAGAGAGCAGAACAAACCAGTTGATCGAGAAACTTTGAACTGAGAGATTAAAGAATGAGACGAAGTGCGAAGAGAAATTTCGAAGAGGGAAAGGCTTTTATAGGAATTTGTGTTGTGTTGGCGCGCCAATCCATCCATGGAAATGCGCATTTAATTAAAATTAACATTAGTTAAAAAGAATATAATTGTCGTGAGTGAAATAAAAATTATTTTCGTAAATTTATTTAATTCCTTAATTTATAAACAAAATTAACTATTTTAGTTCAAAATAATACAAGTAAAATTCCTTTAATATTTTGTTTTCATATATTAAAGGTATACTTTTTAAATTATTTATAATCATAAAACTTATGTTTATAGATAAAGGAAATTTTGTAAAATTGACATTAATTATTGAAATGGTTTGTTTATGTTAGTTCTCTAATTTTTTTTCTTTCTTATAATAGATAAGGAACCATAGAGAGAATGTTAAGAGTAATTTTGTACTGGTAGTTTCTAGATTAGTACGTGTTTGTTTTAAACATTATAATTTTCAATCTAAAATATGAGTCAGGAAAAAGTTTGACTAACATTAAATGAAGTTTTGAATGAAAAACAAAAAAAATATATAATTATTTCTATTGAAAACAATAAAATATGGTAGTACTAGTGACACAAATGATTTTTACAGAACTAGTGACAAATTCTTTATATTTATATATATATATATATATATATATATATATATATATATATATATATATATATATATATATATATATATATATAATATAAATAATTGAAACTTAGAAGGGAGTTATAGGAATTTGTAGAATTTAAATTTAGTATGTACAAATATGTAAATATTCAATTTTAAGTTTAATTTTTGTTTCAACGTACACGTATGAAAAATAAAAAATATATTAATTTTTAGAATAATTTTTTATTTGAAAACATATTATAATAAAAAATAATGCTTCTTTTAAAAACTCAGAATGTAAATTATTTTGAAAAAAAAATTAAAAGGACAATTTTTTTAAAATTGAACCACTAGTTGTTAACATTTTCTTTTGGGCGTAAAATTAGCAACAATTAATTTTCTTTATTTTAGAATTAAGAACTTCTAATCATTAAAAATATTTTTTCTTAAAGTTAAAAACTTGATATCTATACTAGAATACGATCATTACAAAACAAAATCCTACAATGATGTTTAAAAACAGTCTCATTAAGTAAAGTAAAATTAGTTAAAAACTGTTTGTGTTTAAGACTAACACACAGTTTTTAATTATTTTTCTTATATTTGGACAGCAAGGAAATAATTCTTTTTCGTTTTTATATTGCATCTTATTTTTGTCACCTGCATAATCATTTTATCTTCAATTATTTGTTGCACACTGTGTTTTTTTTGTCTTTAAATAACTTTTTTCCATTCTATTAATTTAATCACACATTGTGTAGATGATATCTCTTTCTCATGGAACCATGCATTCACCAAAAAATGAAATAACTATTTTTAACATTTAATAAACATCTTAAAATATGTTTTTTAACCAAAAGTAAAATTATGCCTACAATAACTATATATATATATATATATATATATATATATATATATATATATATATAAATAATATTATATCATAAAAATTTCCGCTTAGAGAAACATAAAGAGATTACAAACAAGATTTCACTATTATTTATATTATTACAATGTTTTGTTTACAGAATGTTGTTTCATCAAAACCACTTAAGTAACCTTCTAAATCGTTTAATAGTCAGAATAATACAATGAAATTATTGCATTACTGTTAAAATATTTATGGCAACAGCAGTTAAATTGGTTTCTGAACACTAAATTAAAAAAAAAAAATAGTAACCGATAAATATTACCATGAACCTATTTCCTGGTATGTTGTTGAGAACATGTTAATGTTAGAAGAATAAAGTTGTAATAAAAGAAAGAGAAGTGTTGAAAGTGAGATAATGTTACAGAGTGGTGGTGGATGACACAACTGAGAGCTAGCAATGGTTTTACCTTCTTCCTCCCTCTCCCTTTCCTTCTTCTTCCCCACTTCTACTCTGCTTCCTAATAACGTTATCTTCAGGTTCTTCTGCATAACCCTTTTCAATAATTTTAATTTTTTTTTAATTTATGTTTATATATGCTCTCTTTCTTCTAAACCCATTTGCTTTTGTTTATCAGAAACAACAACAGAGTTATCTTTAACCAACACAATGTTCCATTATCAAAGGAAAGACTACGCTTTTCATGTTGTGCTCTAAGACCCACTTCGCAAAACCGGGTTTTTAGAAGGGATTTGATGTTGTTAGGCTTGACTTCGGTTTCTCTCACATGGCCACTTTCAGGTATCTCTTTTGCATCCTCTGTGTGATTTGTGTGCTTGTTGAGAAAATTTGAGATTATAAGAACTAGTGTGATTTCATCTGACATGTGTTTTATTATGTGATGCAATAGACACATTTGCTTTATCATTACTCTTTCTGTCTTGCAGTGGCTCTTGCTGAAGAAGAGCCCACAATGGCTTCGTTTTTTGATGAAACAAATGCCTATTCTTATCAGTACCCTGTTGAGTCTCCTTCCGACAATATTTCCCTCAAATGGTATGCCAAGTAGATGCATGTTATGAGAATGCTAGCAACACTCTTTTCAATATACTATCTTTCACTACAATTTATTTCACTACAATTTATTAGAATTAGAAATCACCAAAAAAATGCGACTCTTACTTATTATTTAAGGAATCTTATGATTTTATAGTTTTCTGTAAAAGTGTGTAGAAGATATGTTACAAGCACTTCTCATATTTTAGATATCTTTGTTTATATTAAGCAAAATGATATGGGTAGTTTCAACTTTCAACTTTATCTAATGGTTTTTACTACATTTAATAATGTCAGTAAGACATTAACATGTTCAGTGAACTTGATCCGATGGAATTTAGTGCTATTGCATCTGAGATACCTATATTTGTCTTACAACTCCACTATTGTCTGGAATTTTTCCTTGATTATTATATAAGCTAACTCTTTCCATATCTATTTAAAGGGTAGAATCCCGAAAGCCAGAGCGATATTCATCAGCTGCACCACTTTCTCGTAAGTTTTTGTCTTTTCCTTTGCTAGGAAAAAATCTCTTATCAAATAATTCAGGATACAGGTCATGTTTCCTTTTGAGCTTGTTATAGAACAACTGCCATTTAGATTTAATAGCCACCAGCTCCATGATTAAAGTGTTTGAATGGTAGAAATTTTCACTAGTGAATACTGATCTTGTGCATAAAGATACTGGATGCTTGCTTCATAATTTTCCTTATATGGATAAAAATTTCTCTGTAAATTTCATGCAGCCGATGCACGCCTGCGCATTGTGTCCGAGCGTGTAGACTTTATTGATAATGTCATCATTTCTGTCACGGTATTCTCTTAACCTCATACTTGTTTGAAGGAATTTTAGTTATCTGTTCATGTTTTCTGTACTACATTCAGATAGGTCCACCAAATGGAAGCTTTATAAAATCAAAGGATAAGAGTACATGGACTGCAAAGGATGTTGCTGATTCAGTTTTAGCTGACAGATCTTCACTGGTAACTGGCCTCTCTGTTACTCAAGGTTTTTGTGTTAACACTATTCTTATATGAAACAAAAATTTCAAACCACAAGGTGCCACTACTAATGTTCTGAGTATTGATTAAAATTCAGAGATTTATCATTCACTCACCAGTTAATAGGGATTATCCCTACTTGGAAGTCAGGGAGTTGTATATGGTCATAAATGTTAGATGGTAGGTAAAACACTTTGTTATAGATAGTAAGATAACATGTTAAATTAATCTTCTCTGTATTGAGGATTTTCACTGACCACAAAATGAGAAATGGTGCTCCAAGATGTTAAAATACTGTTTACCTCTCCAGCATATTCTGATAACAAGATTTTGCAGCGAGTTACCTCAAGTCAGCGTTTAGAAGAGAGTTCGGTTCTCAATACCCATTCTAGTGAAGTAAGCCTCGCAAAACAATCTTTATTTCTTTGTTTCCAATATTTGATACATCTCTCTCTCTCTCTATATATATATATATATTTAAGTTGAAGTTTATGCATAGTGAGCTTATTTGCTTTTCCTCACAGATTGATGGTGAGAAGTACTGGTATTATGAATACCTTGTTCGTAAAGCACCTTTGAGACTAGTAAGTACTGCCTTTTGATAGAAGTTTTTTTTCATGGAAAGATGTGATATTTTTGTAATGATTACTTTTTTTTTTCATGAAGACTGATCAATCAAACACTTACCGGCATTATCTTGCTTCAACAGCTGAAAGAGATGGTATATCTTCTATTTTATTTCATGGGTATAGATTATTTCTAACTTGGTGTATCTAATATGAGACTATCCTCTGTATATTCATACAAAGTGCTTCAATGCTCCTTTTTTACATGATTATGTTGTATTTTCTATTTCTCATTCCGAGAGTCACACTTGTTTCGGCTTACCATGGGGGCCAAAAACAAAACAAGACAACATGAAATATCTCTTCATTATATTTTTATGGGATTATCAATTAGCTAATTCACATGCCGATGTTTCTTTTGGTGTTGCATTTCAAAACTTCTCTTCTACTACTAAGCACTTGCTTGCAGGTTATTTTTACTCTATCAGTGCTTCAACCATCAGCCCACGTTGGGAAAAGGTTTTATCTCTCACTCATTCACTCACTCTCTTTTGTTGTCTTTGTGTATTTTATGTTCATTCATTCAAATGATATATGAGAACCTATAGAAGCAGTATAAAAACAGAATTAGAAAATGAACTTTTCTTGCACTGCCTTAATCAAATGATCAAGCATGTCTAATTCTTTAAGTTGACAATGGTTTGGCTATCCATACACTCACTGAGAACATGTCACACTTTTTCCTTCAATCTATCAAAGGTGATTGTACAACCTGAGAAAAAAGAAAAAATATGGTATGTTTAAAAGAGGTAAAAAGAATGCAAATGGTTTGATTTTACCTAAATGCATGCATATGAAATCATCTGTTCCATAATTTTCTGGAAGTAATTAAACTTAAAGTTCATATTTTAATAGCTTTCACCTTTTGAAGATCAGTCTCTGATTTCTAATTTACGAGAGAAATTCTTAAAGATATCAGAACCAAGTTGTGGTTTGGGCAAGAAGTTTGATACATGTTACTTTGGAGTAGTTTATTCAAAATGTCCCAAAGTATTACTACAATTCTGAAAATAATTTATCTTTTGTGTGGCTCTAACCATAGAATATATTTGATGCAGCTGGGGCCTTTCCTTGAAAAGGCAGTGAGTTCGTTTCGTCTCCTTAGCCCAACAGAAAATTATGTTCCTCCCTACAAAGATCCCTGGAGATTTTGGTGAAAACTCTTTTTTTTCAATCGTATTCATGTGATAATTTTTTAGGCATGAAATTTATGTTTGATTTAATTGTTGGTCCAAAAAGGCAAATTGAAATAGATTCTCTGAAAGAGATGAGCAGAAGATGAGGCCTTCTATTTCTGTTTTTACTATTCTTTTTTATCATTCCTAGATGTACTTTAACATCGTTTATTTAACACTCCAATTTAGATAATAAAACAGCTTTTAAAATCTTAATTTTAACTGTGATTGCGTTACTATATATATATATATATATATATATATATATATTCTGTAAACTGTTGGTGTAATATTATGTGAACTTTCTAGGAAAAAGCAATTGTCTTATCATTTAATCTGTCTCAATGTTATATTTAGCCCTTTTTAGGTTAATTGTTAATCACCTAAAGTTCTGAAATTTACAAAAGTAAAATAAAAACAAGGAATCGGTTATATTTTGTATTCTTCTCCTGTTTGGTAATTTAGAATTTATAATAAATTGAAACAATAAAAGTAAAGGAATGATTGAAATTAAAGATAAATAATCAGAATTACTTAATTTCAATTTAACCCGAACAATTAATTGCCAAAGTAATGAAATTTAGAAACAATTTAAGAAAGTACTTTCCAAATATCTTTTACAGGATATGCTTAAGTACCATTAGTCCACAATCCAAGGACCTAAAGTTTTCAGGATTCAGGAGAAACTGCTACTTTTTACATGCCTAAAAAGGTTGGGAGAAAAGAATCTAATTTAGAAAGGTTGGGAAAAAAAAGAATCTAATTTAGAGTTACCAATTGTATAGCTTTTTTTTTTTTTACTTGAAAATGTTTATAATTATTAGTCTCTTCTAGGATTTTGTCAAAAAAAGTGTAAAATCAATTTTTTTTATTATAGTTTTCTTCATAAAAAAATGTTACACTTGCCCCGAATCTCTGACATGGTACGAGGGTTTTTTACTTCTGAGGTTGAAAGAAACGACCTCTTACACTGCATCCCTCATTCCAATTGTCTATGCCTTTCTTCATCCATTGAATTTCTTTTCAAAAAGAAACTAAGGATACTATTCCTTAGATTAGCAGCTACCCTTTAACAAGCTCAACCTGTGAAAAATACTTCTTAAAATACAAAGAGTACCCTCAAAAGTCCCAACCTATGAACAAAACATGTAAGATAAAGACTAATTTTCCCAAGGAAGGTGCTGGTGTTAGTTAGTCCTGGGATGTAGCAGTATATTCAAAAAGTATGCATTTGGATGAGCCATGCTTTAGACACAGATGCAAGCGACTTGTTAGTTGATAGGTCAAGGTCCATTCCATTGCCATCTGTGACTCCTTCATTTGCCTAACGATTCTGGCCTGCAAGAAGAAAAACAATTGCTTTAGATGATAACAAGTTTTTACCAGTGAAATGTGTCTGCAGTTCCAACACTGAAAGAATTTGGCAAATAAGATGTAAGAAGAACTAGAGGACATGATAACCAAAGAATAAAGATATTTTATACTGTCTTCTAATTACAAATGGTCATGTTTGGTGAGTTTGTGAACTTTCACAATAATTACCTTAAAAAAGCCATACCTATTATACTTTTTACTGATTGATAATATATTAGACAGAGCACAGAAATTACACTATATATGTATGTGTAGTAACATATACACTATATGTTCTTCACCATTACATTTTAACTATCAGTTCAAAATAAAGTTTGCCATTTGTTGCTTTATTAATAAAGAAATACTACAACTAACAATTTCCCTCTACTGATACGGATTTATTGACAAGAGAATTTGGCTGAAACAAGAATAAATCCAGTTCTTGGAAAGCAATGATTAGAAATAAGAAGTAACTTGATTATAACTACCTGAAGACGTTTCCCAAGCTGGACTTCTACGTCAGTACCAAACGTTAAATTATCAGCAAGTAAAGTGAAAGGATCAACTGTAGCACCAGAAAGTAAAGTAGGAATTTGAGGGGCATAAACCCACTTCAACTTAGCCTGGCCAAACTCTCCCTTTCCTTCTATTCGTGGCATTAGTTTTTCAAGAGTAGCAGTTACAAGTTTGTCAAAGGCAAGTTGACCATTGCTTTCCAAAATGGATTCTGCTAACTGGCTATCAAGTCTTCTGGCAACCTGCATGGTTTGAAACAATCAACAAGACCATGCTGCTAGAAAGAAAGATCATGAGTATTGATCTTTCACAGATGAAACTATTAACCAACTTGAAAACTTGAATTAATTAGAGAAGCTTTGGGACATGGAGATTTGCTGTGAAAGTGAATGTTATTGTCCACAAAGTGGTTCCCAATCAAAAGTAACTTGTGACACTTCAATTGGAAAGTTTTGAGCTTAATCAACTCAAGGTTCTGTTCCAACACTAAAATGGACCAGTTGATTCTGAACCCTAAACCCAATAGGGAGGATATGGGATCTCAAGCTTCAAATATGATTACAATTTATAACTCTTAATTGATAATGCTTAATTAGTGAACTGGTAAAAAAAAAAAAAAATAAAATGGCTCATACAATTATGATATTTCATTCTTTTATTAATTGTGAGATGAGTGAAGTTGTTGTGCTGCCATTGAGAATGCTTGTAAATTAATAATTGATTTATTTCATGTGTAAATACAAGATGACAGAGAGCAGTATCATCTACCTCAATTGGTGACAGTGTATCCTGTTCAATAAAGTCTTGCCAATTGCTAGCTCGACGGTGAATTCTATATTGCCTCTCAGCACCAACCAAGGTTAAATCTAGCATTGGATCTAGTCCATAATCAGGTTCAAACCTTGCAATGTTGAGATGCTCCCGTTTTAACCTCACCTGCATTTAAATGAATTTAATCAACCTAAACAATGGGTCCATAAAGTAAGGGAAGAAATGAAGACAAAACTAGTCTCAGGTTACTGTTCATAAGAGTTGTAAGATTAAACATAAACCTGTGTTGCAACTAGATCAACTTCACCATTCTCAAATACCAGCTTGCCCCTAGGTTTTATACATTTTGGATGGGCAAGACCATTCAACTCAAGCTCTCCACTAACAGCAAAATTAAGAATCAAAGGATAAACTATCTTCAGCTCTGGTCCAAGAACAAGCTTCAAATCAGAAAGGCCGATTCCTATATTTGGTTTTATCTGCACTTCCTCCGTGTCCTTTTCTACCTGAATTGACTCATTGACTTCCGTGTGGTTTTTTTTCAAGGTAAAATATCATCAGAACCCAAAAAAAAAGCAATGAATCTTAAAAATAACATACAGTGAACTTGATTAATTTTTCAAATAACACAAGCACATGTATAGACAAAGCAATCATATTGTGATGAGTTAGATGTTTTGAGGATATTATAGATCAGAATATAAGATAAGGTGTTTACTATGGTTGATTATTTTTTAATCTTTATATTCTGTTCTCCATTATCTTGCACAAATGATTGATCTTGGCATCTCCAAATGTATCATGAACTACATAGCATAGCAAAAAAAATAGTCAGCAAATTAACTTGTAAACCCAGTAGGTATGTCCAAGTTCAATTAAGCTTGTAAGTGCTTGTGGAAAAGTTATATGAGAAAGTTTATGAAAAGAATAAGGTGCAACCGATTTCAATTTTGTGACAAATATGAGGGAGGATAGCTGCAATAATTCGCAGAGCTAATACTAGTAATTTGTTCAAAATGTGCTACATATGAAGCAGCTCAGAGCCTTTGGTTGGAGAAAAATGTAATACATGAGAGGATAGTTTCTTGCCAACGTTGCTTATCTGGGATAGAATGGTCTTAGCTTCTTGGTGGTGCTTCACTAGTGTTTGTTTAGTTACATTGATCACAAATTCACAATACTAACTTCACATAGTTGGCAGCAACAAAATAATTTGAGAAAAAATAAATATGCCTGATTTAGATTTAATAAATGCAGAGTCATTAGATTATGTAACGGTGCAGAAATCCAGAGTCAACTATAATGTTATAGAAAGAGGCATGAGAGTGATACATTTGCAATAATAGGCAAGTCCATTCTGATTTAGAGAATTATTATAAGGACAGGTAGAGACGACATGCTAATCCAACAAGCATGTAAAGAATTACCAGAGCCAGAAGTTTGAGAAATCTTGACCATTGGAGGAGCAGATTCCAAGCCAAAATACCGCGAAATATATCTTGAAGCAAATGATTTATCAATGCCGCCACTTGGAAGTTCCGATTGAAATGATCGGAATTTATTAGTAGAAGCACCACCCCTATCATGTGGCAAATATACTTTCCCATGACTAAGTTTAATATTTCCAGAAATGTTAGGTTGCAATATGGAACCAGTTATTTGCACCTGGGAGTTGACCTGACCACTGACAAAGTACGTTTTTCAAATAAAAATCATAAGCAAATAACATACAACAAAATAAACGTTATATTATCAAAATTCTATAATATTTGAGATTTAATGATCACATCAGCTAGATACATCCATTAATAAGTCGAGACAATTTAGATCGCTAGTGCCAGAAGTTAAAGAAGCAACCTTAAAATATTTTTTGCTTGAACTTCTAGAACTTCACACTTAAACTCGATCTTGTCATCAAGGGCTGCTTCCTTAGTTCTTAGAGGAAGGTTCCCTTTCACTAGTAGCTTTCCCTTTCTGCCTAGCCTACTCTCCAGTGAGGTGATGGATAACCTGTTTGATTTCATGTGCACAGTTCCACCAAAGTTGGTCAGTGAATTTCGAAACATGGGTGAAGATATAGTTGCCCTACGGAAAGATGCATATCCATTAAGCACCGGTTGATCAACTGTACCTCTGGCCTGTTAGGTCAAACAACATGACAAAACTTTAGAGAAGTAAAAATAATTATTTCACAAAAATTTATTCACCACACCCACCTCAAGCATGATATCAGCATTGCCATGAAGCCAATTGGCATAAGGAGTTAAAGCTGTTACCAGCATCATTCCCCCATCTTTTATATCAACATCAACCCTGACTTCTCTAACATCTAAAGTTTGCCAATTCAAACCTTTAAGCTTTTCTACTAATTGAGTATTCCAACCCTTTTTATTTCTTTGCCTAGAAACTTTTTTGTCTCTGGCATGGTTGGTGGTTGTGGTCCCTTTGTTCTTTTTCACCCATTCAGAAACCCAAGTATCTCTATTCTTGTCTAATTCTACATCTTGCTGTAACATTTTACTTTGGAAAAAATTAACAGGAATAGATCCTTGAATTAGTACATGACCATTCTGGATCAAAGGTTCAAATTTTGCATTGAATAGAAAACGACTTGTTGGGGTTAGAGAGGCAACAAGTTCTGCTCGATCAAGAACAGCTCCACCAATGACACCATCAAGGAGCCTAATTTGAACATCACATTCTGGTTTTTCTAAACTTCCTCTAAGATCTCCCTCCATATGCAAGATCCCCTTAATGGGTGCTAACAATTGCCGCAGAGAATGAACAACATTATTTGCTGTAGAGTCAATGATCTGTACTAGTGTTGGTATCAGACTAACAGGAAAATTTAAGACAGCAAAATGAAGGTTGGTTTTAGGTCCTAAGAAAGTTCCATCAGCATGAATTGTGGCATTATCCTTCTGGACAAAAATTTTCTTCAGGTGTATACCATCATCGTTACTATAAGTACCAACTGCTGAGACACTCTGAGTTTTGTATTCTCCCCACTCCCAATCCTCACCATGAAAGTCAAATTCTGCCTGAAATCGAATAGAAAGGCAATCTTCAAAAAGTAGAAGATTTTGCTAACTCCCAATATGCAGAAACAAATAAACTTTTACCAGGGTGTCTCCATTCCCTCCACCACTGGCATTGAGGGAACCATGCCAGCAACCTTTGAGTTCAAGTAAACCAGGAAGGCTCAGATGGTCAAGAACATCATTTGACGGAACGTGAAGCTCCCTTATTAACTGCAAGTTAAATGTCATTAATGACAGAAAAAGAAAAACAAATTTTGCAGTGAAAGCCATTTGGATCATGAATGTTATGAATCAATATGTACAAAACTTAGATACAATTTAGGAGCTTTTGGTGTTATTCTTAATTAGAGTTGGCATTTTACATTGGTAATTTATATTGAAATTTATCGCAAACTTTTAATACATAGCTTACCAAGGTGAAACCCCAATTTTGATTGAAGAATAACACCTGAAGAAGTACATCTAATTTCTGTCCTCAATAAATAAACATTACACATGCTCTTCATGTTGGGAATACAAACTTGGATGCATGAAGTATTGTGCCCTTTGAAAATAAAGTATAATATTATGATTGTTCGATGATACCTCAAGCAGTTCTTGAGTGCTCATAGAATATAATCCCGTTGACTGTAAACTTTGAATAAAAAGATCCTACAAGGGACATTGTAACATGCACAATCAGAATTCTATTTCTTAAAATATAAGTATACAGTATCGACAGCAGGTTTTGGGGTGACAAGCAATAAAATATAATCTTTCACAAAGTCTAGATATGTAATGGATGACTGACAATCATTAAAGTTTTCAGCAGATACTTACCTGAAAACATATATAACAGACAATTACAGGGAAAAAACGTACTTCAAGTATGTTATTGACCTTGAAACCTCTACTAATTTACAATCATAACAAAACCGAGGCTGATTAGAAACAGAAGCATAGTGATATAAAACTTATATACTCAGGTTCTTCAATCCTATAGTGTATTCTTGTTGACTAAGTTGAATTAGGTATGCATTTTCTTACTTTTGGGTTTACTTTCTTTGAGTCCAGTAAAGTAAATAGATTTAATAACAATATGACCCCACTAAACCTCCAAGAAAACTAGTACTTCACATACAAAGGTTTCAGCAATACAATATTTGCAACAATGAATCTGTATCCTAACTGAACGGGTTCAACTACACACACTACTAACTAAAAAGAAAGTATTAGCAACATTAGTGCATCAGAAACAACAATAATAGCCACGCCTTTCAGGAGTAACAAATAAACCATGCAGCTACACTTCTGAATTAACCAAGTTACATGTTACAAAGATTGAATCAGAAGCAAAGTATCTAAATCAACTGACTTAGAATCTGTCAATTAAGACATATAAAGCATAATACAACCTTTGATCTTGAAAGAACAGCAGGATCCATACTTCGAGATAGAAGCCTTGCAAGAGGAAGCATCTCAGCAACCTCAGCTCTGGGAACTTCAAGTTTCATTCTCCACCTACCCATTGATGATATAACACTACCAACACGCTCAGACAAAAACCTTTCTAAAATTCCATCTCCTTTTATGTCAACAGGAATACAATCTCGAGTGCCAGGTAATACATATTCTCCTTGTATTTCATAATAACTGTGGCTTTGTTCCAAAACAGTTTTTTCAATTGTGATCTGAACAATAGAGCATCAACTGACAATCAGTAACAAGCATAGCACAACGTGCAGTTCAGATATTAGTGCAACATAACCACTATTTAATGCCATTATTACTAATTTTGCCATTATAATAAAATTGAATTTGACAAAATGAAATCACTAATTTTGCCAACTTTAATAGTTAATCAGCAAATGACTTCACTAAGTCTTTGAGGGGTACTCTAATTGTTTATGTTTGTATCTAGCTCAATGCATATGATTTATACATGCTTCAACTTGAGAGAATGTGTCACATATTGTAGATTTCTTTGGCTAACAAAACAATTATAGGATTCAAAGAATTATAGAGATTAGCCAACTATTTTTGTTGTAATTGTTACCCTCTCCTCATAACAATACACTCCATTGGGTATAATGACACATGCATTCAGTCACATTGCTTGCTTTCACTTCTCAATCTAAAAGAATGAACTTAGGTACTCACAACATCTCCACTCCACCTAGCTGCCACATCCAGTGCTTCACCGATCACCCCACTGAATTTTGGCCAAAGTACAGATATGATTCCATGTCCTCTTCTTTTTGGGAGATTAAGCTGGATTTCTGCCTGAAAAAGAAAAGGGCAACCAGATAGAAACCACATTACTTTTATTTCATGACCGTTAATAACGCATTAACCTAGTCATCATTCAGGCAAGACTGAACAGAAAAAGGCAGAAGTAAATGAAGTAGCAACATATCAAAAGTTGCATATTTCCCTGAAATAAAGGAAAAAGACAACTAGCTGAAAAGTACCACATTATTTTCATTAACTATTAAATCATGCTTTGACCATGTATTATTCAGGCAGGAATGAACAGAAAACGGGAGAGATCAAAAGGTTAAAAAACAACAAATCTGATAGAAATGGCAAAAGTTGCATATTTTTCGTCTATATTTTATGCAATTCTTCTATGAGCACCTTTGCTTTGCTATGTTTTATCTTAAAAATACACATACGCATACCTCTATAGAAAGGGATTCCTTCATTTCATGTCCATTTTTCTTTTGTCAAAAATCCAGTTTGCTTTTTATTGTAATTGTAAACAGGAGAAAATAATTTAAAGTCACCACAAGCCCCATGTTAGATACACTCCCTATTTTTAGGAATTTTGTTTTAAAATTAACTTTACAAACTATGGTGTATATGTCAGTTTTCAAATAATAGAAAAATTGTAATGCCTTTATATACTTAAATAAAAGTACATTTCTTTTACCACCATCACTGATACCTCCTTATTAATAAAAATATTATAGTTTCTCCAAATAATGAGTTTTTTGGATGCTGATCCATGACACCAATTAGAGCCTACTGTTTTGAGTAAATCCTTTAAGCCCAAAGGACTTTATTTACATAAGCAGGTATGCTAGAGATATTAACTAGAAATAACCAATGCTTGATCTTCTAACATTAGAGATGGATGGGTATCAATTACTAATAGTCATTTATTGTCCTCAAAGCCCTCTTGCATTTACTCTAAAAGATCCTGAGTCAGATGAATAACTCATGCAGAACACTGAAAACCGTATAATCCAGACAAAACTGGGTCAAATTGTCAAGAGCAAGCTGTTACGATAGCCTACATTAATTGTAAATTTTTTATTTATTGCGTTTTAATTAGTTGAGATTTTGTTTTAATATTAGGAAGATTGTAATAAGAATAAAATCCCGTAGTTAT
>Ga0214544_1001964_pt1 | contig 43339 bp, 35 predicted proteins | sample CNSS3metaG_FD_160074 | JGI IMG/M metagenome (GOLD analysis project Ga0214544, IMG submission 160074) | Root nodule microbial communities from cowpea collected in UCLA plant growth center, Los Angeles, California, USA - CNSS3 | ecosystem: Host-associated > Plants > Roots > Nodule | place: USA...
GACAATTTAAACAAAATGCTGAAATATAGTTGTAATGAAAAAATTATGAAAGACAATCATAATTAATAATAATATCATGTCTAGAAATGAGAGGAGAGAAAACTAAATAAAATGAGAAGAGAGACAAGTTCTTTGTTTTGCATGGGAGTATGATGCTGGTTCGCAATTCCTTCCATGGCTGCTCCAAGCTTGCACTCTGAGACGCCCAAATGTGGCTTCCATGAGGTGCCACAGAAACCTGATTCACCACCATTGGAAGGTCTGCTACAGAAAACTGCCATGGTGCTCTGCCATGGCCGTTTTTTGATAACACTGAGATCTTAGTTGAGATTGAAGAATCAAATAACCCTATAAGTAAAACAGTGATTTTGGCATTCTTTGTTAGACGCGTTGCTATAACCCCTGGTACCGATTTGCTTGTGAGTGCTTTTAACTCTATCATTGTAATGTTAGCTAGAACTAGGGATTTTATTATCCCTCATGTTTGTTTTTTGAGTCCAGTAATTGTTATGTTTGGCCTGGCTATATATCTGTTGTTGCTTATTCTGTTAAGTTTTACAGTTGTTTTACTGCATGCGTATTATAATGAAGATGTCTGATAAAGTTTTTGTTTGAAGTTTAAATAAATAACTAGTAACAAATTCTCTTTCTCTCTTATTCACTATCTTCAGTATGGTTTTATTGCTTGGCTACTCAGCACTTGTGTTGGATTGTTGCTCTCCTTTTTAAGGTAAGCGACCAAACCCTACTATTGCTGTAAGTTGTTCATACTTTTAAAAAATTGAGACATTAACGATTAAAAATTTGATTGCCATGATTGCAATAGAGACATTAACGATTCTATTTATTTAAGGATTAAAATATTAAAAATGTTAAAATCAGGCCATCAACTACTTAGGTTATTGTTTGTGAATGGCATTTTTCTATCAGCATAACTGTTTTCCTGTTTATGTTTTTGTTTACATTTTATTAATTATTAGTAATATAATTTATGCAGCAAATCATCTGTTCTCCTTGGTATATCTTTGACTGTGCCACTAATGGTGGCATGCCTTTCTGTTGCCATTCCCATATGGATTTGTAATGGCTACCAATTTTGGGTTCCCCATGTAAATTGTACTGGAAGTGCTGGAAATGACCGAATGCCACAAACAAAGAAGGTTAAATCTAATGTCTTTCCTATTTACCTTACGTCTGTAGCTTCTTTATCTCTAACAAGTAGTTTCTACATATAATACGTGGCAAATAGTAACTATAATAGTTTAAAGCCATTGTTACTTGCTAGAATGTGATTGGAATTACAAATGTTATGCCTAAGGATGGGTGAAATCGTAAATGATGTGTTGAGCAAATAGCCTGCCACAAGCAGTGTTATTGATATCAGATAATGGAAAATATTGGAGTCTCAAAATTTCGTTATAAATTTATAATGGAAACCATTACGGGTTATGGCGGAAACATCACTTTCTAAAGAAATATAATCATACCACATGTAATCGAAATGGAAAATTAATAATATTATAGTGAAAATAGTTTTTATTTTTGAAAAAATAGTTATAGTGAAAGGGCAGAAGAAAAAAAAAAAAAAAGGCTTGGCCGGTGGTGGCGGCAACTTGCGAGCAGTGGCGGCAGCGGTTTATATTGGTGGTAATAAGTTGCAGCTGGATAAGAATAAAAGAAAAAGTGTTTCTTCTCCACTTTGCTGTTATTTTTCTGCATGAAGCTGTCATCTTTCTTCTCCACCCCACTTCTTCCGCCATTGCCCACTGCCAAACTAATTTGCATAAGTTCTCTTGTATAACTTCTCTACATTTTTACTCTTAACTGGAGAAACTCATCCACAGAGACCCTTAATCATCATCTTCTAAATTCAAGACTTCTTTAAAATTTTCACGTTGATTAGTGTAGTAGATTTCGTTTACAGAAATTGAATTTCCAAAAGTAAGTCACTTTTCAACCTTCTACGATAATCTGCACTGCTACAGCAGCTCTTGTAGTGGGAAGGCGCTTCTGCACTTCTATCCTGCTATAGTGGCACTATAGTATTTTGTATCCTATCCAACATCCTCATCAGTGTCAAACCAAAGATACCTGATTTGAACTTACAAAGATTTTCTATTTTTATTTATGAAAAAGTAGTATTAAGAGGGACCAGAAGGTGACATTCAATTATTTTCTGGGGCAGGGGCAATGGTGGTCATATAACATTACACATTTTAAAAGTAATGAAATTGACAATCTGAAACAATGAACTGAAAGAAGCCGCCTTTGTTTGGTTATCTCTAGACAAGTGGAATGGAATTGAACTTGAGATGGTACAGAATGGAATGAAGCCACCATTCCATTATTTGTATATATTTGAACCAAAAAAACTGCTGCTTTCATTTCATTTTTCTGAAATTGGAGGGGAGGAAACGAAGGGTATTAGTTGGAATGGAATGGATTGCACTTCATTTGGTTCCATTCAGTTTTAAACAATTCAGACAGAGCTTACCTTGAGTTATTTTTTACTATATTTCATTTCATCTTATTTTGAACAATCCAAAGAATGAACATAGTATTGTTCCATTCTGCTGCACTCCCCTTCCACCCATTTAGACCATTACAGCATAATAAAAATGAAGCGGAATCTATCTAATCACTTGGAGATCCTTAAAGCAATCACAGACTATGCACCAACGGAAGACTTGAAAACAATGCTGAACATTTTGTCTTGAATCCTTCTATCTGTCACCATCTTGTCTGAAACAGCAGTTGTAACATTTTTATGTTGATGTATTGTCTTGTGCTAATATAGCTATTTTTATGTTTGAGTGACTTTTTTCATACCATCTTATTATGACTTATCCAATACTTCCTGGGTGCTAATTTACAAAGAAGCACATATTTTAGTTTATAATTTTCTGGATATGGGAGATTTTAATTCATGAATTTGTTGCGTAGGTGGTGTGTAGTGCACATGTTTCTCTTTTTTTCTGTCAAGTTTAATGGATTTTCAATGCATAAGCTTGTCTCGTTCTTATTACAGGGTATTATTCTTATTATCTCTATGTCAGTATTTGTTGGATCTGTACTGGCCTTGGGAGCAATAGTTTCTGCGAAGCCTTTAGATGATTTAAGATACAAGGGGTTGAATGGTGATCCAAAAGTTTTGGGCTCCCCTTACACATCATATGTTTTTCTCGGCTGGGCAATGGCATCTGTAATTGGTTTAGTTGTTACTAGTGTGCTACCAATAATTTCATGGTTTGCAACGTATCGCTTCTCCCTTTCCTCTGCTATCTTTATTGGGCTTTTTGCAGGTATTTTATCTGTTTTTACAAATCATTCCATACTCCACACCTAATGTGCTAAGATATGACAAGTGCTTCTGTTATTGATGGTATCTAATTATTTATTTCTATAACCTTTTTCTTGCTGCAGTTATCCTTGTAGCATTTTGTGGGGTTTCTTATTTAGAAGTTATCAAAACCAGGGATGAACATGTTCCAACAAACGGTGATTTTTTAGCCGCTTTACTTCCTTTAGTCTGCATTCCAGCATTGCTGTCACTTTGCTGTGGATTACTTAAGTGGTAGGCAAAACTTTCTTGTATTTGTCAATTTTTCTTTATGGTAAATTGGTATGGTTGTTATCTTGTTGTTTGACAGATGTCTGATATTTTTTAAAATCTTTATTTTCAGGAAGGATGATGATTGGAAACTTTCTCGTGGTGTATATATCTTTGTTATAATTGGTCTTGTGCTTCTGCTTGGTGCTATTTCAGCTTTGATAGTTGTTGTCAAGCCATGGACTGTAAGTGCAATTCACTTCTGTGTTGAATTCAATGTCTCTTTAACTGGACCTTTCCCAAGGTCAAACTTCTTTGGCTGAAACTCTTTGTACCGCAGATTGGGGTAGCATTTCTTTTGATTCTTCTCCTTATGGTGTTAGCAATTGGGGCCATTCACCACTGGGCATCAAACAATTTTTATTTAAGCCGGACACAAATGGTCTTTGTTTGCTTCCTTGCTTTCCTGTTGGCTTTGGCAGCATTTCTTGTTGGATGGTTTGAAGGTGGTGGCGCAGTCGATTATATTGGCATTGATATGCATAACTTATTAGACATTGGAGATCTGTTAACATTGTCCTTTTTGCACTCTTTTTTCAGGTAAACCATTTGTTGGAGCATCAGTTGGTTATTTTTCTTTTCTTTTTCTTCTTGCCGGACGGTCATTGACTGTAAGTTACTCTAATTTTCAATCTTATCATATCCACCAGTTGAATCGGTAATGCTTTACTGCTTCATCGTTGTTTTTCTCAGGTTAATTTGTTGTGCTTTTTTTCACTATTCCCCAGGTTCTGCTTTCAAATCCCATTGTTGTATATTCTCCTCGAGTTTTGCCAGTGTATGTGTATGATGCTCACGCAGATTGTGGAAAGAATGTCAGGTTTATCACCACACTCTAAACATGATTCAATTATTTTTAATTATGCAATTAATGTTTTCTTTGATTGTATATGTTATCTAATTTATTACTTAATGTATTTACAGCATTTATCTACTATGTACAGTGTGTCCTTTCTCATTCTTTATGGAATTGCCCTGGCAACTGAAGGCTGGGGGTTGATGCAAGTTTAAAGATTTATCCGCCCTTTGCTGGTGCGGCTGTATCAGCAATTACTCTAGTTGTTTCATTTGGGTTTGCTGTATCTCGTCCTTGCCTAACTCTTAAGGTTTGTGAACTCATTGCAATAAGTACTGACTTTTTAAACTACTTTAAAATTGGATGAATGGATTCACAAGAATGAAAGTGTGCCAAACTTTGTTCGACTTGAAGTTCTAACCTTTGTATATAATGTACAGATGATGGAAGATGCTGTACATTTTCTCGGTAAAGAAACTGTTATTCAAGCAATTGCTAGATCGGCTACAAAGGTGAGTACATTTACAGATAAGATTACATGGCCCTATTTTGCCAATATGTTTATTTTATTCTTGTGATCCTAGCTTTGTTTGGAGTAGTAGGCATACTAATATTCACAACAGCTATTTTATGCCTATGCATATAGCTAAAACATTTAATCCTTCTCAGAAACAATTATTGTTAACCTTTAGTTTACTTCTCTGAAGTTAAATACTTTTGCTATCATTCTGAGAAATTTTTATACTGATTATAGCCGTGTGATGTGAGTATATTTATTTGATAGTATTTTATACATCATCACTCTGTTGTGAAAGACCGACATCTCCATTGTGCCAACAAAATGTAGTATTTAAGTGGGGTAGAGTTAGACTCAATACTCAATCTTCTTACAAGTAGGTTGTGTAGGACTGAGTTAGATTCAAAACCCAACATTCCTAAGGTGATAAGGATCACATGTCATTATCCACTCTCCTATGTCAATAATGTTGGGTGTGAGGGAGTGTAACGGGAAAATACATGAGTGGGGTGCAAACTTCAAATTTACATGTCTGGTTTTGTGGGGTTTAGTTAGGTACCAAGACACTTTGTATTTGGCATTTTTAATGCTTGTTTATAATGTTTATTTTGCATTATATTTGAAAAAAGCAATTGCTGGAATAATTTTCTCTTTATTTTTTATCCTCTTATTAGTTTCTTTAACAGATCTGTCAATGTTATTGTTGGAATAGAGCTCATCCAATTGTCAATGTAATTGAACTGGATATTAATGATATTCATTGCAGACCAGAAATGCATTATCTGGAACCTACTCAGCACCACAGAGGTCGGCTAGTTCTGCTGCACTTTTGATTGGAGATCCTACCATTATGCGTGATAGGGCAGGGAATTTTGTGCTTCCCAGAGCTGATGTGATGAAATTGAGAGACCGCTTGAGAAATGAAGAGTTAGTTGCGGGTTCGTTCTTCAGTAGACTAAGATATCAAAGGACATTTCGCCATGAGCCAACAAGTGATGTGGATTATAGAAGAGTAATGTGTGCTCATGCTCGAATTCTGGCACTAGAAGAGGCCATTGATACGGAGTGGGTCTACATGTGGGACAAATTTGGAGGTTATTTGCTTTTGTTACTTGGTTTAACATCGAAGGCAGAACAAGCACAGGTAATGGATTTCTAGTTTTGCATATGGTTAGGTGATATCTAGTGTTTTTCTGTGACACTGTTAATCTTTTTTCTTTGGTAGGATGAGGTTCGTTTGAGACTGTTTCTTGACAGTATTGGATTTTCTGATTTAAGTGCTAAGAAAATAAAGAAGTGGATGCCAGAAGATCGTAGGCAATTTGAAATCATTCAGGAGAGGTACTTTCCTGAATATCTGATTAATAAACGTAAAGTAACTTTACCAAGTCTTTTCCATCTAAATGTTTTGCGATGAATTTTCTAGTTACATAAGAGAAAAGGAGATGGAAGAGGAAGTCTTCATGCAGAGGCGTGAAGAGGAGGGGAGAGGAAAAGAAAGGAGGAAGGCCCTACTTGAAAAAGAGGAACGTAAATGGAAGGAGATAGAAGCTTCTTTGCTCTCCTCCATTCCTAATGCTAGCAGCAGAGAGGCTGCTGCCATGGCAGCTGCAGTACGTGCAGTTGGAGGTGATTCTGTTCTAGATGATTCTTTTGCTCGGGAGAGGGTTTCAAGCATTGCTCGTAGAATTCGTGCTTCACAGTTGTCTCGGCGTGCCCTTCAGGTTTATTATTAGTCTTTTATATCAATTCTGAATTTTGATAGCATTTGGCATGATTTTTTTTCTAACGGCTTGTTTAATTTATCGGAAGGCATTCAACAGGATTAAAAAGTAATTTGATGGAATAATCATCCTCTTTTTTCATTATCTGCGGCGTAATTAATGATGAAGTGGTCTCTGTTCCCATTTTCGGCTTTCAATTAGCATATTGATTGTGGTCGAAAATTTATTTTGAATGTGAATATTTTATTTTATCTTAACTGGTATTTGACCATCTTTTTTTTTAAATATAAATAGTGCTTTGTATCCTTAAAAGTAGTAAAACAATTTTAAGACTTATTTTAAATCAATATTATATGTAAAAAGCTAAAGGTTAAAACTGTTATTTTATTGAAATAATTTTTTAAGCAAACCAAGGTCTAAACATAAAATATTATTGATAAACATAAAACTTATTAATTCAAATATTCATTCTTTGTTAATTAAACCAAATTTCTTTGATAGGTACAAACAATCAAGAAGGACTAAAAGAAAGATATTAAGTATGAAATATTTGTATTCGATTCAGATCCTGGTATATTCTGTGTACAGTGGTACAAAGATGAAAGTCTCGTAAAGAGTTTCAAGAATGTCTAATCTTCCAGACCACGCTTAATTTCAAAGTATATACTACGCAACCTTCCCTGATTTACTATCTCCTCACAGTAAACCCACATGTACACCCCTCATACTCTGGTGCCAGGTTGCCTGTTAGTTTTCTGTTGCCCACCCAAAACCGATCTCCCTACCTCATTAAATGTACCTTTGGTGACCTTGAGCTTTGTGCTGCATTATTATTTTCCTAAGAATTCTGTTCCATTGCATATTCATTCCTTTCCCTGCAGCTCATTCAGCTAACTGCATTTTCTTTTTAATAATAATCTATATTAAAATTTCTGCAAGTGCACACACATCTGAATGGTGGATGATTCACTGGAAAAATTGATGAAAAATAATTTAATTACAATTCACTGATGGTATAAATAAATTTTATTGCAATTGTCTCCAAATCCCAGGTTGCCATGTAGTTTTATATTGCTTTTTGTAATATTTATTTAGTAAGTCATATTTAAGGTGACTTTTAATCAATGCACAGTTTACAAGACTTTTAAGTCATTTTTTTATTGGTGTTTATAAAACAATCCTTTACGTCTGGAGACTACTTTAGTGACAGTGAATTTATTGTATCTTTGCAGACGGGAATGGCAGGTGCCATATGTGTTCTTGATGATGAGCCAACAGCCAGTGGCAGGCATTGTGGCCCGATTGATTCTAGTCTATGTCAAAGTCAAAAAGTTAGCTTTTCTATTGCCTTGATGATACAACCTGAATCTGGTCCAATTTGTCTATTGGGTACTGAGTTTCAGAAGAAGATATGCTGGGAAATTCTCGTGGCTGGATCTGAACAAGGTATTGAGGCTGGACAAGTTGGGCTTAGATTGATTACTAAAGGTGATAGGCAAACCACTGTTGCAAAGGAGTGGAGTATCAGTGCAACAAGTATTGCAGATGGAAGGTTTGGTCTTTCTCTTTATTTTTATGAATGTGTAGTATGCTGTCTTCTGAAGTTCAGGTTCACGAGTTAGACAGTCTTTGCATTTTTAGTGTCTGTTGAAGTAGTGTTAAACAATATTCTTAGTTTAATAACACGTTAGTCTTTGTATTCTTGAAAATATTATCGATGATAAAAAAATTCAAAGGTAAAAAAATTCAATCTCTGCCAGCTATCTTCCTTGAAATGTACAGGGTTGGATTTATCTTTAAATATAAATACAGTTAGGATTGACTTTTGTTATTAGGCCAAAGTAACAATTTATACTGCACAAATATTTTGGAACACAGGACTTCAATGCAGCTATATATATATATATATATATATATATAATATGTGTTTCCACCAAAAAGTTATTTGCAGGTTCTAACATCTTTGTGTGGTAAATATATTGCAGGTGGCATATTGTAACCATGACAATTGATGCCAATTTAGGTGAAGCAACCTGTTACTTAGATGGTGGATTTGATGGTTACCAGAATGGATTGCCATTGTGTGTGGGTAGCAGCATTTGGGAAGAGGGGACAGAAGTGTGGGTTGGTGTTAGACCACCAACAGATATTGATGCATTTGGTAGATCAGACAGCGAGGGGGTTGAATCTAAGATGCATATCATGGATGCATTTCTCTGGGGAAGGTGCTTAACTGATGATGAGGTTTCTTCTCTCTATACTTCCTTGGCTTCAGCGGACTTTGGTGCACTTGATTTCCCTGAAGATAATTGGCAGTGGGCTGATTCACCTTCTAGGGTATGCTGCTGCTTCTTCCTTTCCTGTCAGTCCCTTCCTGTATGAAAAAAGATGTAATTCAAATTTTAAAAGCAGTATACATACACACACACACACACACACACACACTGAGTAAGCTATTAGCACTGCCAACTTCTCTACCATGTGCAATATATATAGTATACTATGGCTAATCTTATTAACACATCTTCTGCTTAGGTTGATGGTTGGGACAGTGATCCTGCCGATGTAGATTTGTATGACAGAGATGATGTAGATTGGGATGGGCAATATTCTAGTGGGAGGAAAAGAAGGTCAGAACGTGATGGCATGGTGGTGGATATTGATTCCTTTTCAAGGAAGTATAGGAAACCTAGAATAGAAACACAAGAAGAGATTATTCAGCGGATGCTATCTGTAGAATTAGCCATCAAAGAAGCTCTCTATGCTAGAGGGGAGACACAATTTACTGATCAGGAATTTCCTCCCAGTGATCACTCATTGTTTGTGGACCCTTCCAATCCCCCTGCAAAGTTACAGGTATTTTTCTTTAATAATTTATATCTTTTAGTATGCTATATTCCCCCATGTAAAATGTTTCATATATACAGGTTGTTTCCGAGTGGTTGAGGCCAAATGAAATTGCCAGACAAAACCATTTTGACCGTCGTCAGTGCTTATTTTCAGGAGCTCCAAATCCTTCAGATGTTTGTCAGGTCTCATGTTTTACTTTGGAAATAAATGTTTGTATTGATAGTATTTAGGTTTTTCTATGTATTAATTGTTATTTATATTGAACAGGGCCGTTTAGGTGATTGTTGGTTCTTGAGTGCTGTTGCTGTTCTCACAGAGGTTTCACGTATATCAGAGGTAATCATCACTCCAGATTACAATGAGGAGGGAATTTACACTGTTCGCTTCTGTGTTCAGGTAATAAGCATATAAAAATAGTTGGATTTCACCAGATTTGAATCAGTTTCTTTTTATTTATCTCTTTTTCACTCTGTAACTGGATAACTAATGTTTGCCAATAAATGGCAATTGTTATGATGCCTTGAAGCCTTAGATAGCATAGTAATCAATTGGTTGCTTGCTACCTTGTCTTTTCTACATTCTCAGAGAGGTTATTAACGAGAGTGGTAAAAATGTTCTAATTCTTATGTTGACATTCAAAATGGTAATGAAAATTGAAGAACTCTTTTGGTTTTCTTGGTTTAGCTGTTTTTCCTAAACAAATTATGTTTTTTAGGAGCAGGCTTTAGCTAAACTTATGGTGGGTGTAGGGGGTGGGAGACTATTCTGTTGATAAATTGTTTTCATGATAAAAAGTTAATTAAAAAATTCAAGAGAAAATTTGTCAGTTATACCTCCACCTGATTCTGAAAACTCAATTAATTTTGTTTTAAATTTTAGTTGTTGTCACTTATAAAATTCATATAGTATCTCTGTTCACTTTTAGAGGAGTTCAAGTTGCATTGTGTTGGGATATGCTGTCATTTCCTTAATTTGGCGTCTTAGTTATTTGCATATTTTGGTTTATGGTATCTAGGGTGAGTGGATTCCGGTTGTTGTTGATGATTGGATTCCTTGTGAATTACCGGGTAAACCTGCATTTGCTACGAGTAAAAAGGGTTATGAACTTTGGGTCTCTATATTGGAGAAGGCATATGCAAAGTTGCATGGCTCTTACGAAGCACTAGAAGGTGGGCTTGTTCAGGATGCTCTGGTGGATCTCACTGGGGGTGCAGGGGAGGAAATTGACATGAGGAGTGGTGAAGCCCAGATTGACCTTGCAAGTGGTAGATTGTGGTCTCAATTATTGCGCTTCAAGCAAGAAGGTTTTCTCTTAGGCGCAGGAAGTCCATCAGGTTCTGACGTGCACGTCTCTTCTAGTGGCATTGTGCAAGGACATGCATACTCAATACTGCAGGTAATGGGTTATATTTATTATACTCACAGTCCATTTGTAATCCTTCAGTTAGTAACTAAGTAAGCTTTTGAGAGCATTGAACATTGACATTGTTGTTAAATAGTGGTGCCATGGCATAATGGAGTGACAGATTATTTCTCAATTGCCATAGGCAATATGTGAAGGTGAATTGCTATTTTGGCACACCATAAGCCACAATGGCATGTATATATAGTGAAATTTGCTTTCTTCTATATTCTACCATTGATAACACTCGTCCCTGACATGAAAAAGGAGTCTTTTATGATTGAGTAGTCAGGAGTTTGATCATGGTTATACTCTTCTATTTTCTTTAAAAAATGAATTTCAGCATGAAGTAGAGCAGAGCTGTGTATTATTCATGCTTTAAGCCCAGAAGGTTCTTCTGTTAAGAATGTGTTTTTTTTTATATATTAATGACTCGTGTCTTCACCCAACAACTCAATCCTTTGGTCCTTGAATTTATGATTGAGTAGTTAGGAGTTTGGTCGAGGCTCTCCTTATTCTTCTATTTTCCTTAAAAAGTTGAATTTCAGTCCAAAGTAGAGCAGAACTGTGTATTATTCATGCTTTAAGCTCAGAAGGTTCTTGTTTTGAGAGTTTTATTTTATAAATTCATGACTCCTGTGCCAACACTCAACAACTCAATCCTTTTGGTCCTTAATCCTTATGATTTTTAACGACCTCTGCTGTCTTACAATTTTAGGTAAGGGAGGTGGATGGTCATAAACTTGTTCAAATCCGAAATCCATGGGCCAATGAAGTTGAGTGGAATGGTCCGTGGTCTGACTCGTCGCCTGAATGGTCGGATAGGATAAAACACAAGCTGAAGCATGTTCCTCAGGTAGTTCTTTATGCTTTTCTGTTGTGGATCAGTCTATATGCTTTGACTCCATGCATTTCTTCCTCTTTATGATTGAGCAGACTGTTTGCTCTACCATGTAATCATTTTATTTTTATTTACCTTTTTGGACAGTCAAAAGATGGTATATTTTGGATGTCATGGCAAGATTTTCAGATTCATTTTCGATCAATATATATTTGTCGTATCTATCCGTCCGAGATGCGTCATTCTGTTCATGGCCAATGGCGTGGTTATAGTGCTGGCGGGTGTCAGGATTATGATACATGGAATCAAAATCCACAGTTCAGACTGACTGCAACTGGGCAAGATGCATCATTTCCAATTCATGTATTCATAACCTTAACTCAGGTACTATTGATATTTGCATATCTATTAATGCATTTATTGTAAACAACTCTTCTCTTGAATTTCCTTAAAACTTAATTTCATCTTATTTACAGGGAGTAGGATTTTCAAGAACAACAGCTGGTTTTAGAAATTATCAATCAAGCCATGATTCACTGATGTTCTACATTGGAATGAGAATTCTCAAAACTCGAGGCAGACGTGCTGCTTTCAATATATACCTACATGAATCCGTTGGTGGGACAGACTATGTTAACTCTCGAGAAATATCATGTGAAATGGTTTTGGAACCTGAACCAAAGGGATACACTATAGTTCCTACTACGATACACCCCGGAGAAGAAGCACCGTTTGTGCTTTCTGTTTTCACCAAGGCATCAATAACTTTGGAAGCTTTGTAGTGCTTAAAGGATAGGTTACATGTTATATTTTGTCCTCTTGGTTAGTTTCTCTGGTTGGCTGCTCGGGACTATGTACATGCACTACTGGGAGCCCTGATTGGAACTATTGGGTAATTTTCTTTCTCTACAACATTTTTTTTTTCATGTGTCATCTAACATTAATGATTACGTTTTCACAGTCTGGGACGAGGTAATTGTACAAGGTTGGAGTTTCTTATACAGAACCTCACATCATGAAGATACTATTCCTGGTGAGAATTCCATGGCATCTGTCCTAGACAAGGATAGGGTATAGTTGCGCATAAACTGTCTTTGAATCTGATGATTCAACTATGCTTCTGCCAGCTTTGAAGAGGGTTCTCGGGGTGTTTATTGTGTACATAAAAAGGGTACTATAGGGGTATACTTGTAACCATTTAATCACAGTTGGAAAAGAAATAGCTGAAAATACGTAGGAAATTACTAACACCTGGTTCAAATGGAAGTAAGGAGAGTGTGGAGAGGTATAGTAGTAACAACCATTTAGTGACTGTAAATTCAGTTGCCCTTTTGATAATTGCAGAAAATTGTACAAACATTAACAATTACCAATTCCTATTTATTGACATTTGGGAAAAATTTTGTACAAATATTTTTCTAATCTATTTTTTTTTTTAAATTTATGCAGCACTCGTGTAATTTGTCTCCTTTTGTTAGTCTTACAGATAATTTAGAAACATGAAGGTGAAGTGATTGAATGCGTCAATCTTTTGTATTTCTGAATGTTCTTGTACTTAATCTTTATGTATCTGGCTCAGAAAATCGAAACAAGTCCACATGCTTCACCCTTACCTTTTTCTGAATGAAGTGGTGGAAATTCAGAAAGGCAAATTCTCAGTAGGGAGAAGATGATATGAACTTTATATATTTTTTATGTTACTTAGAGAAGAAACCAAGACAGCACTTATCGAGTGAAAATGATTTTTCAAGGGAAGCCTGGACACTTCTCAGCAGTTTATTTAAATTTTAAAGTAGTAGAAGGATGTAATTGAATTTAATGTTATACTTATAGTGAGTAGAAAGTTAAATTGTTGATTATTTTAAAACTGTGAAATCGGTATAAACTATTTATTGTAAAATAAGTGTTTAACATCATCTTAGCTTTTTATATATAAAGTTACATCAAGTAATCCAGATTAAGAGATACAATTTGTTATTACTTCAGTGAATCAATATTAGTAACATTATATCTATTCTATACAACTTTGTTTTATAGATAAATATATATAATACTTCACATTTTATTAAACGTTTTATTGATACTTAAATGAACAAATATCATATTGATTCAAGTAAAGTGTTTAAGATGGTGTGCATTGGTTGTCTTTAAGAAAAAAGCATTGTTTTTGTGTAAAAAGAAAAATTTTCTTTAAAGACATCGACAGAAACAATTCTCAACTATTACATTTTGAATTAACAAGAAAATTAAAAGAAAAGATAACAGATTTTATATTCATTTCATTTTTGAAAAAAATATATTTTATTTTCAAACGACCTTAACTAGAATTACTAAAATTTCAAACAGTTAGTTTACAATATCCTTTTATGCAAATTAGACTAATAAATTACACAACACTTTTGGACGATTATTTTAACATATAAAAGAATAATGCAATACAATAAAACTTTGAACTGTTTATCAAACACACCATACACACATGTAATATTCAGTTCAAAGAAGATACAAAAGAAAAACAAAATTGCATCACCTAGATTTTGATGGATGTTACAATGAAAGACCTATATGCATAATCACCTCTTAATCATTTTTAACTATTTTTATTTCAAAACAAAATGAAATATATTAAAAGAAAAAACTTTTAGAAAGATTTCTAAATCATAATAGAATTCTCTCATTTGAAAGATATGAAACAATATTTTTTGAAAGGGTGGAAACTTTCTTTTTGAAAAAGTTTATAATATAATGGATTAATATGTTCTTTATGTAACTAAAAATTATTTTCTATCAATATAATCGATTATTTGTAAATTTAAAAATTATAAAATAATCGAATATTATCTGAAATAATCAATATTCGAGATTTGATAAATATATGAAAATCATATTTTGACTGAGATAATTATTACTTTTTAATATAACTGATTATTATGTTCAGAAAAAACATAAAATGAGTTTTTCAATGTAAATTTATTCAAAATTATCGTTGATTTATGAAAAAATTAAGATAGTGAGACTTAAATAAAGAACCACTAATAAAAACTTCATTAATTCAACACGTGTTTTACCAAAAATATGATTAAATTATAAGTGATGAGCTACTTTACCATAATATCCTACCCACATCACGTACCATATATATATATATATATATATATATATATATATTAATAATATTAAAATATATTAATTTTAATTATAAGAGTGAAATAGTAATTTTATATTCTAATGTATTAAGTTTTTTTTTATCTATCATATTAATCAACTCACTTACAATTTTTTACAAAATTCATTTTCAAATCTACTTATTTTATTTCCAAATTCTTTAAAAAAAAAATTAAAATCCTTCCACTCAAATTTATCCAAATCCATTTAAATTCATTTGTTCATTCTCTTTTAAATATCATCATCAAAAGAACCCAAGTACTAAGTTTTGTTTCACATTTCTTGACCTTACCTAAAATCATTAAATATATGAGAATGATATTATTATTTGATAAGACAATGATATTGACACATACTTAACATTTGAAAAAAATTAAAAAATTAAAAAAATAATAAAATAAAAAAAGTAAAAATATTATGAACCTACACTTACATGCACAAATACACCTTAATATCATTTATAAAAATCTAATAAAATTTATTGAATTTTTTTACCAAAAATTAAGAATTAATTAATAATAAACTAAGAGATTAATTAAATAAATCCAACAAATTTAAGATAAAAATGTATTTTAACTTAACTTTTACTATAACTTTTTTCTTTTAACTTTTTTTACTCTCTTCTTCATGACGCACAAATAAAGGGTGAGAGTGATACATTGCTCCCATTGGATTTGACTACTGATGAATGGTGACCGAGGATTAGGTTTAGAATTCAAACAGAATGAAAGGTGGAAACACTTTCCAAGCATTGATGATAAATTACTAAAGTCAAATATGTCTCCATCATTATATACATAATTAATTATGATTGTATTTTCCAATATTTTGTTCTTTTTATAATAATATTAATAATAAATAATTGAAAGATAATATTAAAAAAATAAAGAATATTAGGTTATAATTAATAAAATTATTCCTTTACTCATTTTCTTCGTCTGAATAATCTTTATTAGTGTGTATTCTCTCTCTCCTCCAAAAGAAACATAAGTGTGAATAACTTGTACTTAAATCGTGTGGTGTCAAATTCATAGATGAAAGATATAGTAAAGGGGTCCACTCTGTACACAGAGGTAGACACATAAAAAAAAAATAAAAAAAAAATATATATATATATATATATATATATATATATATTTATATATATATATATATAATGATTAAAAATATAGACTCATTCTAAAAACACTTATTTTTCATTTTATTCAAAGAAAATAGTGTGTCATATCACTAGCAAAATGTGATGGCTTTAGACAGCCACAAAAATTGAGAAAACAAATATTTTAATAATTATAAAATATATTATTTATTTACAATAACTCCGCGACTTTTATATGAAGGATTGATTAGTACACACGTGTGAGAGGAGGAGCTGGTGTGAAGTGGGTTGATACAAGAAAGAAAGAAAATAAGAATTGATTTGAATTTGCAGAGGTATTTATCATCTTCTTCGAAGAAGAAGAAGAAAAAAATGGAAGAGAAAGTGAGTGGTTGCAAGCATGTGTTAATGGTTCCATATCCAAGCCAGGGCCACATAAACCCAATGCTACAATTCAGCAAACGGTTGTGTTCGAAAGGAGTGAGAGTAACGATGCTAACAACCATTTTCATTTCCAACTCCATGCATCTTCAATCTTCATCTTTATTAGGCTCTGTTCATCTTGATTTCATATCAGACGGTTACGACGAAGGTGGTTTTGCAGAAGCTGCTTCTGTGGAAACCTATCTGTCACGCATGGAAGAAGTGGGATCTAAGAGCTTGAGAGAATTCATCAAGAAACAGAGTTCTTCCGATGAAGGTATAGATTGCGTGGTGTATGATCCTTTGGTGATATGGGTGTTGGATGTGGCAAAGGAATTAGGGTTAATGGGAGCAGCGTTTTTCACTCAAATGTGTGCTGTGAATTACATATATTACCATGTCTACCATGGACTTCTGAAGGTTCCTATTTCATCATCACTACCAATTTCTATTGAAGGGCTTCCTCTGCTTCATTTCAAAGACGCACCACCCTTTGTTTCTGACCCTGCCTTCTACCCAGCATACTTTGAGTTGGTCGTTAAGCAGTTTTCTAACATTCACAAAGCAGATCTTCTTCTTGTCAATTCCTTCTACAAGCTAGAGGACCAGGTTCTACTTCAAACCAATATCTACTCTTCATTTTCTTTTATTTCTTATCTGTAAAACCCTGATACTGACACTAACACATACACAAAAATATGATTAATTAAATTGAAAAAATATAACATATTAGTTTCAAAAAATATGTATATACACAATAATTATCAACTAACACAAAGTAAATTTAAAATCTATTTATCTAATATTTAAAAAAGTAAAAAAATAGTGACCATATAAGATTTTTTTTCTTTGATAAATTTATAAATTTATGAATTTTTTAAAAAATTATTGAACTTGTGGTTATTAATATTGTATTTGAATCGGATCAAAATTACATTAAAGATCAGAAAATGTTTTTAAAATTAGACACTTTACATGCATGTGTATCATACAAGGTACACGTGTTGGTATTGGGCACACCACACCGCGTGTCCAAACTTCATTTTTATGTATATGTTCTTGGAGAAATTGGGGTACAATTATTGGATTTCCTGAAGGGACTATAAGATGGATTATTATCAAGGAGAATTTATTTAAAAGACTTAACTTAATTTGAAGAAATTGAAATTTTTGAAATTTAGAAAACGAATGAATATATTTATTTTAATAATCAATAATATTAAACTTTTTTATGTAAATAATTTTCAGTTGATATTTGAACCAGATCATTTAAATAATTAAATAACTTAAATACCAATTTTGAAACATTATTTAACTATAAAAAAAATAAAATAACATAGATAACATAAATAATATCATAAGTTAAAATGATTATATCAATTAATTTTTTTATATCAAATATTTTTTTAAAATTAAAAATCAAAATATATTAAAATTTGAAAATTAATAACTTTCCATTCAAGTTTAAGAATTACGTACGTATTTAAACCTAAGATATTAGTTTATGTTAAACTTTTAAAATATTATAATTCCACGATGAAACTTTTGAAGAAAAATTCACCATAAAATCTCAGCAAGCAAGAATGAGATACAAATCAAATACAGCTAATTTAAAATCTTTAGATAATAAATTTACAGATTTTTTTCGTATGATTACTCAAAATTTTCAAAGTGAACTCTCGTTTGAATCCTCAATCAAATTTAAAGTCCCATTTGAATTTGTGATGAGAAGCGTGATAGATACGTAATGTGGGTACGTAGGAACTGGTCGAGAAAGGTGACTGACTCTAAGGAGATAATTGGGTGAAGAAATAGTTGACTCTTATCTCTCATTTCTCTTTCCTAGTAATATAAATGCAACTTTTTCTGCAAACATTTACTTTTAATCATACTCCTTTTTTCAAACTACACTAAAATGACAACGAATTGTGAGTTTGTTTGGTTGGAAAAATCAGAACGATGCGACTTTGAAAAAAAAAATTACTCTCATTTCACATTATCCTTTATTATATTCTTTTTTCTTATTTTTAAAATATAAAAGATCACTTTCATTGCAACTAATCTTACTATTATAAAAAGTTTTCAAATGATAAGTGCAAAATTGAGTTTATCCGACTTTCACAACTTGATTGGTCAGTGAATTAATTTATTTATCAATGATTTTTTTTTCGATTGATTTGATATATTTATTTCATTATTAAGAAAATGGATTGATTTAATTTTTCTTTTCTATAAGAATCAAAGTATTTATCTAATTTTTGAAATATTATTATAAAAATAATAATTAAAGATTAAAGTATCATTACATATTATTAAAATATTATTAAACAATATTTTAATATTTAAAAATATTAAATTGTAAATTTATATAACTAAAAATAATAAATAATTATAAAAAAATGTTAGTAGATATAATGAGTCAACTCACCTTTAATTTAACTCGAATTCATGAATTAAATAAATCAAATTTAATTAAATCTATTTTTAAAAAAATAAAATTTTTTCAATTCAATTCAGATTACTCGAATCATGTTGACATCTCTAAATGATACTTTATTTTTTCCAAAAAATATAAGCTCATACTTTTTGTTCCATATGTACGAGAAGGTGGTGGATGCAATGTCAAAAGTATGTCCAGTATTGACAATTGGGCCAACAGTTCCATCCTTTCACTTGGACAAGACAATCCCAAATGACAGAGACAATGTTCTGAATCTGTTTGAGTTAGACTCATCACCAATTTCATGGCTCAAACAAAAGCCTGCACAATCAGTTATCTACGTATCATTTGGCAGCATGGTTTGCTTCAGCTCACACCAGATGGAGGAAATTGCATTTGCCCTAATCCAAACTGGTTTCAACTTCTTGTGGGTCATCCCTGATTTTCATACAAAGAATCTCTCAGAGGAAATGGGGAAGAAGATTGAGGCTTGTGGAAGGGGTTTGATAGTGAATTGGACACCCCAATTGGAAGTTCTTTCAAACGATGCTGTTGGTTGCTTTTTCACACACTGTGGATGGAATTCAACTCTTGAAGCTCTGTGCTTGGGAGTGCCAATGGTGGCTCTGCCACAGTGGACTGATCAACCCACCAATGCAAAATTTGTTGAAGATGTGTGGAAAGTTGGGATCAGAATGAAGGAAGATGAGAATGGGATTGTGAGAAGAGACGAGATTCAGAGTTGCATTAGGGTTGTTATGGAGAAGGAGCTTGGGAGAGAAATGAGGATTAATGCTAAGAAATGGAAGGATTTGGCTGTTGAAGCAGTGACTCAAGGTGGCACTTCAGATCACAACATCAATGAGTTCATAAAGAATTTGAAAAAATCTTAAACTTTCAATTATTAAGGTAGTTTTTGGAATTGAATTGTATGATAAAGAATCTGTTTTCTTTTTTTGTTTTTTTTTGTTATCTGATTGGTTGATATTACATATTGCATTATCTCACTGTATACCAACATTATGTAATTCTAGCAAATAACAATTCAATGTTATGCAGATTGAGTAATTAACGTATATTATTTTTATATTTTGTGTTGTTTATAAATATATATATATATATATATATATATATATATATATATATATATATTTTGGAAGTCCCATATCGTATAGACAACACCAATTTATAAGTGATGTACAAACCTTATTTTACAAGTCGATTTTGTGAAATTGAGTTAAATTTAAAGTCTATTTTTAACATGATATTAAAGCTAAATTAAAATCTATCCTAACAAACTTTCTTGAACATTTTGTTACACATGTTTAAAGACTTAGGCTCACATGTTTGCTAACAATGGTGCTCGCATATTAGATAGCTTGTCCCTCATCCTCTCTCATTTCCTTGATAGGCTTGAGGACTTCCTCACTGAAATGAGCTTCATTATGATGAGTTGATGGAGGACTAAAGAATTGTTAGATGCTTACAAATTTGCCAACACCACAAATACAATTAGGATGCTCTGGACGACCAAGGGTAGCCGCCAATATGTCCTCACGCAGCTAGAGAATGAACTATCCTTCTGTGCTTTGCTCTGCCAACTCATCTTACAACTAAAAAGTTTGAAGTTATTAGTGTGGAAAAGATGTTAAAAAAATTATTCAAATTTGCAATTGGTTTAAGTTACTTACTATGTGTAATATTCATAAATTTTATAATATAATAATTTCAATAAACAATATATAATATTTAAATATATATATATATATATATATATATATTATAAATAAAGAAGAAAGAAATGTTATTATTAGAAATAACAATATATCTAAAATATATTATAAACATATAAATATGAAAATTATAAATATATAGGAAATCAAGATTGATTAACTAAGAATAATATAATAATTTTATCCTGCACGTTTAGTTATATATGTATTAGAATTATTTTAATATTGGTATTATAAAAATAATGTATTTTAAATCAAATAATAACATATAGTTACGATTGTAGAAGAATTCAATATATAAGAAACATAAAGTAATAATATTGTCTATATATTATAGATTTATTTTAACATAATTATTACTTTATATAAATTATAAAAGAAAAAAAAGGAGTAAGATAAGGTTGCACATGAGAAACTGGGTGGAAGAGGTGAATAAAAGGGTGGTAAAAGGAGATAGAACGTGAAAACAAAAAAAAAAACAGGAAAAACCAATGCTAGAAGGATGAGAATCGACAGTAGAAAAATATCAAACCGGAAACTTTTAATTTGAGTATATTCTTCACATCAACTTAGTCGACGTCGACATAAGAAGACCAAGGTAAGTAAAATACTAATATACCTCTATTATGTGTAAGAAAAAAGTCTTAAAATTATGTGTAAGAAAAAAGTCTTAAAAAATTTTTGTTGTACTAATATATTTCTATTAAATTAATTATGAAATTATGTTTAATAAAAAAACCTTAAATAAATTTTAAATAAAAAATCTCATTTTTTCAAGTTCATTTCAAGTCTACCAAACTCTTGAACAGTCCATGCTTAGAGTAATTTATTTCATACTGAGTAGGGTGTCCCTAATCCCATCTTAATTTTTTCTTACTTGTTTCTTTTTATTTTATTTATTTTTTTTTTTTTTTTTTTTTTTTTATATTTTATATATAATTTTAAAATATATTATATATATTATATATATATATATATATATATATATATATATATATATATATTATATTTGGTTAAATTACTCTTTTAGTCATTTTGTTTGTCAAGTAGTATCAAATTAGTTCTCCAATTTCTTTTGTTTCAATTTGGTCTTTATTTTTTTAAAAATAATTTAATTTGGTCATTGCCGATAATTTGACCAAATGATGTTAAAGTCAATGTCACATGTCAATTTATGGTTTATTTATTTATTTTTATTTTTTTAATATATATTTTTTTGATTTTTTTACACATGTCACTTCACAATTATGTCACATGTCAAAATGATTCAACTTGGTTGTTATATTTGACTTTAGTTTCAATTTAGTCCCAATTTTTATAAAAATTGAGCAATAATGTCTCTCCTTAAATTGAGACTCAATTTACATTGTGTATAAATCTTATGGTGATATTCTTATTAAAATTAACATTTTTATTAAATATTTTTACATATTTTTAGATTAACTTCAAATTCTATACAAAATTTTAATTTGGTTTTGTTCGAACTTGAAATTTAGTTCCTAATTATGACTACCAAATGGGGATGAAAACGATAAATATTGGGCTCAAAATTCTTAAATAAATCCACAAATCAAAACCCAACAACTTTCAGTGGTGGAAAACCAACAAACTCACCTGCAATGGACGTTCTCATCGTCGCCGGCGTAGAGGGGAGAAGGCGCGAGGCCAAACGGGAAAGAAGAACACCACGGTTATGAAGTGTAACACTGCAAAATGGGGACGAAAACGATAAATATTCGGTTCAAAACTCCTAAATCATTCAACAAATCAAAACCCAACAACTTTCAGTGGCAGAAAACAAACAAACTCACCTGCAATTGACGTTCTCGTCGTCACCGGCACAGAGGAGATAACGCACAAAGCAAGAGTGGGGAGGCGTTGGGTTTGCGCTGGTTTTAGAAAACAACTTGACGTCGGTAAGGGAAAGGGCCGATGTAATTTGACGTCGGGGTTCGCAGGGGCAGACGTTAAAATTGTCCGTTTATTTACAAAAATGCCACCGGTCATTTTTTATCTTGGTGTTCTTTTGAGCATACGTTAAAGAGGTGATGTTAAAAGCTTTTTTTGTGTTAGTGTAAACTTATGTGTGACAAGTTATTTGATTTTTAATGTTCACTTAAATTTGTATAATATGGTACACTTGATGCCTTTATATATGATAGCAAAATGGCTAATTATTGAGATTATGTTTGGGGTTTAACTTTGTTTAATAATAAAACTAAAACCGAACATGTTGTTTAAAAACATTTATATAAATATTTAATAAAAATGTCAATTTTAGTAAGAATATCATTGTAAGATTTATACAAAAAGTAGATTGAGTCTCAATTTAAGGAGAGACATTATTGCTTCATTTTTACAAAAAATGGGACTAAATTGAAACTAAAAACAAATATAGGAACCAAATTTAATCAATACAACTGTGAAGTGACATGTGTAAAAAAAATCCAAAAAATTACAAATTGACACATAGCGTTGCCGTTTGGTCAAAATTGATGGCAATGACCAAATTAACAAAAAAAAAAAAAACTGGAGAACCAATTTAACACTACTAACAAATATAATGACCAAAAGAGTAATTTAACTTATATATTTTTATTAATAATATTTATTATATATATACTCTAAAAAGAAAATAATATAAACGTAAATGAATACGTATCGCTACATTAGTAAATAACTAAATATATAACAATATAACTAATGATATCTTAATAAAACCATATAAATGCACGTATGTTAGAATATTACAAATGTACAAGTAATATTATTAAATATGTGTATATATACATATTAATCTATAAATCTATACGTAGAAAATCAATTTTAGTGACTAATTTTTTTTATAATTAAAACTTTGACAGCTAAATTTTAGAAATTAATTTAAAAATTAATTATAAATTTTTATTTATAATAATAATTATTTCAATAATTAAGATTTTTTTATTTTATAAATTAATATTAAAATTGATTGTTAATAAAGATTTTTTTTAATATCCAACCTGTCTTATGGTAAAATAACTATACTTGTGAATGTGCTTGTTTAAGTCTAGTTTTGGATTTTTATGTAAAAGTTGCATGTCTTTTATAGATGATATATTTTTAATTAAAGACAGATTGCATGCGGTGAAATACATTTAACTAAAGAATGAAAGCGAGGGAATTAACTTCAAACTCACCTTGAAGACAAAATTTGAAAATAGAATTTTTACTTGCGTAAGCATACATATTGCAATTTTAGGAGAAAAAGACAAGGCATTGAAATTTATGATTAGAGAATGTCATTTTAAAGGATAGAAATCAATTGCACAATATACAAGCGTGATGCTTAGAAAGCAACGTAGAAACAATTTGTATCTAAAGCACTAGTGAAAGAAGTGAACTGAATATTGTCAAAAGAGACAAGACATTGAGAAAAGTTGTCAAAAGATATATTTCTATAGATTTGGATTTTAACAAAGTTGAATCAGCAGTTCATGAATGAAGCTTACCTAAAAGAATAAGATTTTGTTATATCAAATGAGTTTTATTTCTTTCTACATACTACAGGATTCAGTTTAAGTACAGTTATGCGTGCTTAAGGCAACTAAAAATTTATGAAAATATAATTATGTTCCGCTTATATTTCACGGAAGTAATATAATTTTAGCTAGCCAAGAAAGCCTAAGTATCGCATCATGTATAAACCAAAGTATATGTGCTCAGCTGGCATAAATTTACAGAGCTTGCACACAATTCCTTTTAATCTGACCGCTACAATTGAACTCCTAACATCAATACAAAATCAATGGTTGAAAAACTTTTGAGTGGCCTAGAGTCTATTTGCGCAACATTCTTTGTGGCATGTTCAAATAAGATGCATCTGGATCATACACTCTCCCTGCTCCCATCTTCAGGTACATTACCATCTTCCTTCCAACTGCCCAACTTAACAATGTCCTCAACAAGTATTTTCCCATCTGTAGCCACGAAAAACTATATCAGTAATTACAGTATTCATGAACTGATTTTCATAATAAATAAAGAGGAAGTTTGATAAATAGTAACTGAATACATTATAGTCTCGTCATTTCAAGACAGAAGAATTTCTTAGTCCAACTTGCTCAGAAACACAGAAGACCCCAAAGGAAATGAAGAAAAATAATAATCAATATAGAAATGACAGACCTCTATCTTTGGAAAGATTGCTGACAAGTTCTTGGATACCCTCCTTGCCCAATGTATCCTTTAAGTACATTGCAGCAGAGGCTACCTCCTCAGCAGTTACTTTCCCATCATAATCTCTGTAAAAAGGCCCAAAACAACTCTTAATATATGCACAGAAGTTATTACAAACATATTTGCATAGGAAGCAAATAAGAAATCCTCATGGACATGACCGATCAAATTTATCTTGTGAAATAAAAATCACACGCTGTCATCCCAAACATGATTTAACTTTTATAACAAAAGTGAAAATGTATTCTTCCCATTTGAGGTTGATCGTTAAGCTTTCAACATGGAAAATTTGTTCAGACAATATACCTCTGCCACTCAAATGCAAGCAACTTATAATCATCATCAACTAGAAGAGCATGAAAATGTATTCACATCTTTCTCTAGGAGTACAACATAAATTAAATTGTAATATAACACAAATCCTTCATAGATTATAAAGCAGATTATAGTCCATCAGTCTATCTCCTTTAGTAAGAATCCAAATACAAAAAGAGAACATTCCATGACAATGGCAACGAGAAAGATGCTAGTACCACACTCTTTTGAACAGATTATTTTAATTATTTGTTGAAATTTATTGGAAACTACAAAGACTTGCCAGTCTCAGTTTTTATTTAATGAGATCTACTCATGATTTTATCATTTCAAAAAAAAAACAAACAAACAATAGTAGTGTGTTAGAGAGTGCGCTACCAGCCTCAAAGCAACCAGGTCAAACTATTACTGTTCAGTAAACTTGAAGCAGTGTATATTTAAGAATGCAGTAACAATCACAAATTCGCAGTTCAACTTCCACTAAACTAAATTTATGCAAATAGAGTATGAAACCACATATTTCACGTTATCAGAATATGAACGATTAGGACAAAGCATGACCAATATAAACACAAAGTCGAAGAGCCTTAGCTAAAAAAGGCACCAGGTCCCTTTAGGGACTGCTATATCATAGGAACCATCTCAGCCAGGCCACTTTGCCTAAACTATAGAATAACTCTCCCTCCCTAAACCAGATCATAGACTTCTACTTTGGAGAACCTCCCCGTCGCCACCACCACCACCCCCACCCAATTCCCAAATAACAATGTTGAAGCAAGTGCATACCTGTCTAGCAGCCTCCAACGATCACCAATTTTTGCATCCACGTCATCTATTTCCTTCTCGAGATTTTGAAGCATGGCATCAACCTGACAAATTTTAAATATTTACAGATGAAAGAAGTCTAAAATTAGTTTCTAGTATTTCATAATAATAGATAAATGATGCCGGTCTTACTCTGTTAATGAGCGCTGATGACACTTTATCCCCTTCACCAGACTCAGCAGTATCGTCATGTTCCTCTCGGGCAGCTTTATATGCCTTAAAGGCAGCTTTTTGACCATCTGAACCCTCCTTCTTTACCATGCTATTATAGAGTTCTATCTGGACACACACAAACCAGTAAATGGATGGGTAATGGATTAAATATATGCGTACAGTCATACACAGAGTGGCGATCAATTTACAGTGTTACAATTGTCATACAAAGACAAACGCAATGCACATAAGGCCATATAATTCACCCTCACTATCACTATTGTTAAATATGCTACCTTTTGACAATGTCAGAGATGAATTATTTGTAGGATGATTGTTTGATTACATTGATTAGAGAGAGAGAGAAACATTTGATAGAAGTAGTATTAATGTATAATATCAAATCAATGAAATTGTTTATAGGTAATATTGCTGTATGCTTCTACGTAATAAAAATTTTAAGATACATTTCTTGTGTTGTTCTTTGTCTTTGGTTTGCCACTAAAACCAAAAAAATATTGATTAACAATACACAATTGCATAACACAATAACTTCTTGAAAGAAAAAAAAAAAAATTAGTACTTGAAATATCACCAATTATTCTGCATACCTTTCAAGCCAATCCAAATTTTAAGAAAATGTTATAGAGGTTAATGTTTTACTTATTTGCAAATCATATTACATATAAATTTAATGTTTTGATGGAGTCTAAAATGTTCTTAGACAAATATAAAATTTTAAAAGAATGATACAGACTTTCAATTAAAAGTAAGATTTTAGTGAAAAACTCATCTTATGGAGAGTTATTCATATACAGACACATACTATTCTTTTATGTATCTTCATTGATGGATATTAGCTCTTCATCTTTTTTGTTTTAGACAAAAAGGAAGAGACATGGAGCTTAAAAAAGTGGAAACATCTGCTAATGTGCTTGCATTGACAACAAATTTCAAATGATGTTACGTAGTCCATCAAAACTTTAGCATACCCAAAAAATATATTTAAAGCAATCTACAGAAGATGTAAAGAAAATGACAAATTCTGAAAGTTCAAATATACCTCTTTATTAACCAGCCTAAGAAAATCTTCCCGCTCTGTACTTACAGACTGCCAAAAGACATAAGCACACATTAAACTGCTTACATGTTAATTAATATGGCAGTATGTTAATTAGTATACATTGTGCAGATTCAAAAAGCAATTCACCAAATTGGAGGAAAATGTTTTAGACATCAAATTCTCACCGATGCAGAAGCTAAAACTGCTAATGCACGACTAATTTCACACAGTTGCTCTTTGTTTTCCACTGCTCTGTCTCTAGCAAGTTGGTGAGCCTCTTTTGCTGTGGAAATATTCATCTCATTCAGGGCCTTATCAACTTGACTAGAACTACTCTCCATCCTTGCTTGCACCTCCTCTTGTCTGTCCTCCTCCTCCTCCTGCATTTTATTTGTAATACTGTTAAGTATTGTACTTTTGGAAACATGGAATCGTTGATCAAACGAAAGTTACTTAATTTTCATCAGTAGTTATTTAAACCTAGAAAACGAAGTCTGCCAATAAAAATGAAGTGCTTTCCAGTTTATCAGTACTTTTGGAAACACCCAATACTTTATTTATTAAACTGACTAATCAGACTAAAAATGAAGTCTGCCAAAAAAAAAAATACTGAAATGATTCTTTTTTGGTCACTGATACTTTCCAGTAGATTCTTCATTCTTCTCATATGAACCAGAGAAAATAGCAAACACTATAAGCAGAATAATTTCGACTATATCATCCTAATGCAACAAAGATAACTTCAAACAGGACAAGTATCAAGAGCAATGCATTTCCATCTTTTACCTTAATAAGTTCTTCTTGCATTTCAAGGAACTCCAGTTTCCTCCTCCTCTCTGAGACAGAATCTTCAGAGGGTAAAGATGTAACCTGTATAGTATCCACAACCTCGTCGGGAAGAGAAGAAAGTGTAGCCTGTACAGCTTCTTCTGGTTTCAATTTCCCAGACACAGTAAATGACCTATAAATGATGTCAAGTGAGATTTCAAAATGCATATCAAATAGCTTTATTCTTTAACTTATTATTTGACCCGCTCATTGGAAGATTACCTTGAAAGTATCAAAAGGGATGATGGCACAGAGTGATTCAGAGATAAATCAAGCCAATCTCGAAGCTGTAAAGGCAGGCTAGCAAATTTTAGAATAGAAACACCAAAGTAACATTTGATATTCAAGAAAACTGACATTTCAATATCTTCATCAAGATCCAGTACTCAAACAGAACAAATATTCATGAATTGTGCCCAATACAACCTGTTGGCGCATTTCTTCAACAGAAAACAACCCAAGCATGCCTCGCTCTCTACAATCTTCACGAAGTTCAGCTTCTGAAAGAGAATTCACACCTTCTGCTTGAATCAATTTATCATCTTCCTTAATCCTAATAAAACGGGGAATGTAGCAAGTAAGACACTTAAGAGGTATGTCGAGTTAAATGGTAAATTTAAGTATAGAACATTAAAAGGTGAAAAAGAAAACTATTTTTCTTGGTTGTTGTCTTGTCACTGATGATGCTCATTAAACTATTATAGTTATAAAACCAGAAAATGAATGCAGGAGCAGATAATAGCAGTTTGAAGTGTTATATTATATTAACTACATTCAAACAAAGATTTGTACCAAATATTTTAGGGCCATAGCAGTAGTTCTGTTGAGCTCAAGCCTGAGGTCTCAAATCCATTTCCTTGCAGATCAAAAGCTTTTAATCGATGGCTTGTAAAGCGGTCCAACCAAAACAATGAGAAAAGGAAATAGTTCTTCCTCTACATTTTTTCTTTTTTATATAAATTTCCTCTCTGAACAATTTAATCTTAAATAAATTGAAAGAAACAAATCTTTTATTAGTTTAAATGATTAATCATGCATGACGATACCAGTTTTCAAATGTTAACTGAACAATAAACTCCAATGCAAAAATAGGTCTAACCCAGTTGACTACCAAAGGTTGCATCAATGGATTGATGATAAATTTGATCTTTGATTGATCCCAATGACATTATTTGATTTGAAACCAAACTGTCATTCAAGATAAGGCTTTGGATGTGGTCTTCTCTGTAGCCACAACATACAGGAATATTTTTATTCTATTCAGGCTTTTTGTACATATATTTAAATAATTAATAAGCATAAGATTATTTGTTAACTTATTTTGTGCCCTAATGATAATAAGGGAAGGTAATCTTTTCTAATAACAAGATACCTTTTTCGTTATTTTTTTTTTAATTTCACAAAATACATTACAAGATAAAACCCCAAGTTGCAATTAATAGGGTCAAACACTAAACTTACATGATAAAATGCATCTTACCTTCGTAAATGTTTTCTTAGCATATAGCGCAAGTATGCATCAGTGCCAAAAGGGCTGATTCCCATGTACTTGCACATATTGACTAATCGTGGCCTGCAAGCAGCAGTAAAGAGACGATAGAAGTCATGATACCACCTCATAACTGAGAAAAACAGCATATTGAAGTCAAACAGGGCTAAGAGACCAACCTGCTTATATTATCTAGAGTAAGTTCATCGTTAAACAACTTAGCAAAGCCCAAAATTTCCTCATTAGAGACAGTTGCACCTCTTCTAATCTGCGGAGAGGAAATGAAGGGTACAAATGACTAACCAAGGAAAAAGTTCAGAAAGAAAGATACATAAACAATTGCTTGAACTAAATTCTTAACCATGTTTAAAAATTCATCAAGATCTTCAGCTGTTTTCTTTAGTTCTCCACTTCGGGAGTTCTGAACTTCTTTTGCCATTTCTTTGACTGTATCCTGAAGGAACTTTGCATACTCTATTCTTGCTTTGAGTCTCCTTTTCAATGCTTCCTACACATTAAGCAACTGAGTCACACAAACAACCTATGGTGGGCAATCAAATCCACATATTCATGCTAACTGAATTAGGAAAATAAATGCACACACACTAAATATAGAACAGAAAAATGGTTTCTAATCAGGATCATCAGCATTTGTTACCAGCAGCCGCCAGAAAAAATAGAACATGTACTAGCATTAGCTCTTATATAATTTGTAATTAGATATGCTGATTTTTAAGGCGTTTTGGAAGTTTGGTTTTGGAAGAGGGAACACAGTTTTTTTTTTATTTGTAAAAAATATTCTCTCTAATTTGATAGCCTTTTAAAATAAAATAAAAAGACCGACTAAAAGAACACAGCCTAAAAATCATTGATAATTTATTACCTGTTCTTTCATCTTGTCTTGAAATGTTGAAGGCAACATGTTAGGGAATAACTTTAGAAACACGGGCAGGAGGAATTCCATAAAGGGAACGATAATGAAAACTGCAAAAGGAACTAGCCTAAAGATATCGGCAGTAGTCCGTGTCAGTTGCTGCCGCTCCCTTCTAGAGAGACTCTTCCCACCTGCCAGCTTTAACAACAACCTGGAACTGATCCTCACATCCGCCCAGAGCAGCTTAGAACCCAACCAATAATGCTGCAACGTGGACACAAATTCCGTTTTCCAGTGAACCAGTTTTTTTGCCCAGTCCTCTCTGTAGCAACAACAATCAGCAAACCGAAACGCCAAATCACCAACCATTAAAGAATAAACAATTCACTATTTCAAATTTCAATCTAACTAATTCAGAAGCCTTAGCTAAAAACTGTTCACTAAAAACACAACCATAAGCTCAATTTGCCAAATGTAATTCTTAAAAGTAAATGCAACAATTAGCAAAAGCAAAACCAAAACACCAACTCGCCACTAATTAACGAACAAACATTTCACTGTTTCACATTTCCTTCTGCAACAAAATCACAGCACAACTCTAGAATTTCAAAACTCTCAACAGCAATTCCTTTACTCTAAACACAACCATACCTTCAACTTAAAATCAAAGGCATTAGCAAACCTAAACGTCAAATTACCACCATTAACAAACAAACATATCACTGTTTGAAATTTCAATCCGCATCAGTAATCGGCGCCACAATAAAATAATTTCAAAACCTCAGCTGCAATTTCCATACTCGAAACACAACCGCAACTCCTACCTAAAACTTCAAATAAAATGAAATCCTCAACAGTAAATCCAAATTCGTGTAAGGAACGATAACTGCGGACCTACTCATAGATGCCACGGCTCGCAACGCAGGACCTATTCCCAAAAGAGCAGTCCACACTTTCCGCAACACGCTTTGCACTTCCTTCGGCGACTCTTGCGACCGTTTTGCCATGGCTTTGGCCTTAGCAGTGGTCAAGCCTTCAACAGCCTGATCACACTCCTCAGGAGACGCTTCTTTCCGCAACTTCGCCACTGCGTCATCATTCTCCTCCTGTTCATTTTTCTTCGCCGCCGCCGACTGCGTCAACCACCGCACACCGATAGGCTCATTGAATCCCGAAAAACTCCCACGCGGAACCGCACTCCCGAATTTCCCTAATCCAAATCGATCGCACAAGTCTCTATACGGCGTCGTTCCGTGCTTACAAGGAATCCGAGGAGTTGTCGTAGCTATAGCACGTTCCAGAGAACGAACAGACGAAGTCGAACCGCCATTCACGTATGAATGGATGAATGTCTTCCTCCTTCTGAGAATCGCTCGCGTCGCCATTCTCGAACTGAGTTTCGAAAAGCCACAGTAGGAGATGAGAAACAAAGATCGAAGAAACGATCAAATGAATGAATATCTTGTTCTATTACAAATATAACTGACTTCGAATTCCTTAGATCTTCCTTTTTTGTTTATTGCATGGCTACTAGGAATTCGGTTAATGGTAGAAAAAAACGAGAGCGTAATTTAGCTTACTTATACGGGCGAAGAGGACGGAGAGCGAATAGAAAGAAGAATAAAGAAAGAAAGAGTTGTGAGAGTTAGGGTGTTAGAAAAGTAGAGAAGAGAGGTTTAAGGTGTTTTTTTTCGTGAGTTCTGTTTCCACTTTTACCCTTCTTACTTACATCTTTTTCGTTTTCTACCCTTTCGATTCTTGCTTCTTGACTTCTTATTCAAGTTACTCAGGTCAAATATTTCTTGTGTGTTGGTTTAGGGTTTAGATTTATTCTAATAACTTTTTACGATAATAGTAATAATGATAATAAATAAAAAGGGTTAAATACGTTTTTGTCCCTCAAGTTTTAGTGAAATTTAAAATTAGTTCTTTTTCAAAACTATTAATATTTTAGTTCTTCATTTTAATAAATGCGCGTGAATTTAGTTCTTTTAACCAAATATTGTTAAGTTTATTTGACGTTTCAAGCGGGCATATTTCATGATAGTATTTGAATTGTTAACACCGTTTGACACATTTTTGTTTCAATGTTGACTCAAATATTATCATAAAATGCGTTTAAAATGTCAAATAAACTTAACGAAATTTGATAAGAATGATTAAATTCACGCATTTCTAAAAATGAAAAACTAAATTGGTATAAAGTTTCGAATAAGAACTAATTTCCAAAAAATAGTTTAATTACTATACACAATTAGTTGTCAATAAAAAAATCTTTAAATAATAAAGTGTTCCTGCAGAGAACAAATAAGATCAGTTAGACACAAGTATGGCCTTACCCATATTCGCTATCTCCTCGGTTGGCTTCTTCCCCTTTGGCATATATTGGCTTGGACCCGGGAGGGGTTACCTGCAGAAAGGACTCTTGAAGCTTAAGTCAGTCAAAGCTCTCAAAAAGTCAAATCAGGTGATTAATGGAGTAATGAATGCGTACCTGTAATTCGTGGGGTCCATGTGTATTTATTGATTATTAATTATGTTTGCCTATTCCATGGGCTGGACCATGGTTTGGGCTATAGGTGGGCCTAGGCCTTGGCCCAGACCCTTAGTATCGACTGTTGTGGGCTTTGATTTCGTTAAGTCTTTTAGAATGGTCTGATCCGGTTACTTTCCTAGTTGGCTTATGTCGTCCTTGTTCGTGTACTGTCCTAGGTTGGTCGTTCCTTTAGTGACTTTAGTTATGGGTTTAGGCCGGTTAGGCCTATGTCGGCCCGAGCCAGGTACCTAGATTGTTTCCGATATATATGTGGTGATTGTTTATTGTTATTTATTTGGTTAAGTTGGCCAAGTACAGTACATAAAGTAAAATCTGTAACATTTTTCTCCGCATATAGAATTAACTTTATTCATTATATTGTAACCAAAGCTCTATATCTTTTTGTTCCAAACACCCAAACTCTTTGTTTCTCTATCTTTCAAGCAACTCAATACAAATTTAAGGAAATTAAATTAGTTACAATTGTTTAGTTTTAGAATGAACAATGAAATTGATTCTTAGATATCAACCTCTCACCTGAATAAGTCTTTAAAAGTAATAAAGTTATGTAAGTAATTTCCAACAAATTAGATATCGTGTTAATTGCGCAGTTACTCGAGTATTAAAATATTTGAAAACACTCCCTATACATTAATAAAGAGATCAATGTGAATAAACTTATGAATTTGTAATACTCTAGGGACTATTAATATAATTTTACTAAAAATGAAGGCTACGTGAAGAGAGAGTAATATTTGAAGACCAAATGAGCAATGACTTATTGTTAATTTCAAATTAGTGAAGTTTAATATGTTTGACATTTTTTCCTGTCTTTCAAAAGATATGGTGGTTGATATACTTGATAGAACATTTATCTCAAGGGATGTATTATTAACATTTTTTGTGAACGGTGGGATAATCTTAACAAGAACATTTGGTTTGACACATACAAAAAAAATTAAGTCTAAAATTTTCAAGTTCATCCAACATGACTCTCAACTTAGTGAAGTAGTCGGACACATGCTCAGATCACCCTGATTCAAAGTATTGGCTTCAACTTGCGCGAGGAATCAACATGAAAAAATTGATTCTTTGTATCGTTCCAAATGTCACGAGCATTACCCATCCATAAAATGTTTTAAAGAATGGTAAGAGAGACAAAGTGGACCAACCAGGATGCAACCATATTGTTGTTGCAGCAATACCAGACAAAAATTGGGGCCATCTTTGGGGTTGCTTAGTGGAGCCAAGAATGAACTCGATCTTGTTATTGAATTTCAAGGTGGTAACCATGGATCTGCTCCATGAGTGATAATGTGTACCATCCAGGAGAGGCGTAACAAGAGGCGTGGCGAACTTTTTGTTGGGGTGCAAATAAAGATAGTTAGTTGTGAGTGTCATGATGTTCGTTAATGGTTGGTTGGTTGTTCTGTTGCATGAATAAAGAAAACAAAGAACACGGGATAAAGAAATATCTAAAGATAAAGAAGAAAGAAGAGTGACGCAATATAACTCTTCATTTGAAGAGTTCTAATACCATAATAACATTATGAGTGAAGCTCATGTTGGAACAAAGAAGGCAAAACATAGAAGAACACGAGAAAGCAAGAATGAAGATAAAAAATGAATCAAGAGAAGAAAGAAAACTATAAAATATTATTTCTAATCAACTTGTTAGTGTCAAAGTCACATGGTTGTGTATTGTAATCAATTCTAGAGTTTTCAATTTGGCCCCTGGCCCACTCTTCATTAAGCCCCCTTTTAGGGGGCCCAAATGAGGGGGCGAAAAAAAAGCCATAATTTCCAAACCCCCTCTCAAGTGGGTTAAGGCTGGGACTAAGGTGGGTTAGGCTCCCCCCCTAAAAATACTGCTTTGAGTAAGAGTAAAAGATCAAGTCGAGCCAAAAGGCGGAGACGAGACAGGTAGGGCCCACGACTAAGCGGGACGACCCAAATGGTCCGGTCCAAGCCAACGATCCAAACGGCTCGCCTGTGCTAACGACCCAGACGACCCGGCCAGGGCAGACAAGCCCGCACAGCCCAACGACCAAGAGTCGAGCCTTAGACCTAAATGGGTCGGCCTGGGCAAACGACCCAAACGAACCACCTGACCCGATGACCTGAACGGGTCAACGACCCCAACAGTTCAGCTCGGGCCGACGACCCAAATGAACAGGTACGGGTCAATAACTTAAACATGCATGCTCGACTAGATGACCAGGGTCGGTTTGACGATCGGGACGGACCAACGAATCATACGGGTCGGGCCCACCCGACAAAAAAAATAGGTAGGGCTGGCACAAGTCCCAAACGAGTCGGGCTAGCCTAACAACCTAAACGGGTTGGGCCGACCTAACAACTTTGATGGACTGGACCGACCCGACAATCTAAATGGGTTGGACGGGCTCGACAACCTATATGAGTTTGTCAGACGACCTTGATGGGTTGGATCGGCCCGACGACTCAAACGGGTCGGGTCAGGTCGGCCTGGCCCGACGACCCAGATGGTTTGTCCTGGCCTGTCAAGCTAGATGGACTAGCTTGTCAAGACAGACGGGCTGACCCGATCCAGCCCGACCCAATGACTAAGATGGGTCAGCACGACCCAACAATCCAGATGGGTTGACCCGATCTAACGATCTTAGCAGGTCGACCCTGCCTAGTCCGAAGACCCAACGACTAAGATGGGTCAGCCCGACCCGAAAATCCAAACGGGTCAACCCACTCTGACGATCCTAGCGGGTTGGCCCGACCCAACCCGAAGACCCAAGCCCAGAGACGGCTCAACCCGGGATGGCGGTCGAGCTAGGTAGGGCCAATTGTCGAGATGATTGAGGCCAACGTCCTAGACGCGTTGGCCCTGAGCCGACAACATAAAGTTTGGTAATATATTTTTAAAAATAATATATTGGCCATGTTGGCTTCTTTAATGTGGGGCTTTTTGGCCCTATGAGCTTATTTGGCCCTAGCCATGTGGGTTAGGACAAAGTCTTGTGGGTTGAGCCAAATTGACAACTCTATTCAATTCAATCTTACATCTTTGTATGACTCAATAAAGTTCCATTTTTTCAAAAGTTGAGCAATGTTATCTCTTTAAAAAATGGGACCAAAATAGTAATTAAACATACGTACAAGTTCTATATCTATTTAAAATAATTTATTTTTGTTTAGAATTTATACATCAAAATTGTTCCACCTAAATATTGAAACTAGTTTTATTTTTTAATTTAAATTTGAAAAATAACTATTTCAAAGTTATAACTTTCTAAAAGTTTTGACGAAAGTGTTTCAAGTTTATCTTGTCTAATTTGAAGATCAAGTTGACTATTGTCTAACAAATAAAACTTATTTTTTACATTAAATTTAAACTAAATTATTAATATATTGTACATCTTTTAACTTAATTTGTCTACTTAAATAAATTTTACAAATTAAATAATATTTATAATAATAGAACAAGTTTTGTAATTTATTTATTTTTATTTGTAAGTAAATTGAATTTAACTATATTTTGGAGAGAGACAATTGTGCTCTATTCTTAATAAAAATTAAAACTCAATTGAATAAAAAAAATATTGAATATAAGACTATAACATTTGACACTGACATTAACATTGTCATTAACATTGTCATGTGGTACTGACACTATTACATGACACGACACATACCTAATACTTGTAAAAAGACTTAAGAAAATCTGAAAAAAAAAATATAAAAAAAAATAGTGGCATATCATACGTACAAATCTAACGAAAAATACCTAACTAAATCGTTTTAACATACATTTTAATTTAATTGGACCCAATAAAAATAAGATGATCAAATTAAAAAATTTCAACAAAAATTGAGAAAAAAAAATTAACTGTGTATATATTATTTATATTTATATTTATATATTTCATTACTCTTAAAATATAGTTTTACATTAGTTAAGAATCGTGATTAGATATAATTTAAATATTTCTCTTTCTTCTGGTATTCCAAGGTGTTTTTAAGAATAAAATTGTGATAAGAGTTGACACTTCAACTATACGATACATGATACAATGATTTACCGTAACAATATTAGATTAGTCTCTTAGACCTTAAATGATAGAGTTGTTACCATACATTCAATAGCTTATTATCACAATCACTTTTCATTTTCTTTTTCTTTTTCACTCTCATAATATGTTTACAAAAGTTTATCTAGACATATTATTAATTAACCAACTACAATCTGTTATGATTTAATATAAGTATGATGGTAGTAAATTTTAGATTAACACTAGAATATTACAATAGAAAAAGTGTAGTACACAATTATTTCGTGCAAGTGTATGAGAAATCGTTAGTATAACAGTCAAAAGAGAACCACACGTTCTAATGCACCAAGATAAGAAGAAACATTATGTAACTTTTTGAACCTGAATTGCATAAGCTTTAATCTCTATTTCTCTCGTTTGTCTTTCAAGAGAATGTAAATAATCTTCCCCGTTTGATTCTTCCATCTTCCCTACTTTATTTTTCATTATTTTTTTCGTTGTTTTCCACTATTAAGCTTACCTATATGATTAATTATACGTGTTTACGTTAGTTTTGGGACAAAATGAACTAAACCATTAATTTATTTTTCTTGTAACATAAAATCATACAAATTAGTCGAATACATGTATAATATTTATAAAAAATTATACACGAAAGTACATAAACACTATCTTAATTCTTAAAAGGATAAATTATTTAAAATAAATTAAAATGTCGAAAGAAATATACAATTATTTGTAAAATATGTAATAATCAAATTTCAAGTTTTCATCAGATAACTATTTGCATTCATCCATAAAAGAGTTAATGTTATGAAACAATGTGCACTCAATTATTTGAAGACATGAACTTTGAGCTGGATTAACTTCTCAGCTTTTTATTTCAAGAGCATCTAATTAAACTATTGAGGGGCAAAAGCCAGATTCCATACAAGTCAACATTTTTTTGGGTGGTACAAGGCACACAACATATAGGGTGCCGAATGGTGATGAGAATAGAAGCACATAGTAGTCTATCTATAAGTATATAAACACATTTTTATTAGAAGATTTCTGATAAATGTTATGTCGTTTATGGTACATTGTACAGAGAGGGGCTGTTCCAGAACCTCCAGTGGCCGGGTGGAACCGTGGAAAATCATTTTCACGCTCAAAATCCAAGCTCAGGTTTCTAGTATTCGAATTCCAAAGTTATTAATTGCAATGGCTATTAATGGTACACCAACACCAACAACAACAACACGAAGCTCACAAATTGGTTTTGAGGATGCCACCTGAACTTGATTTCCTCTTTGCTACATAGCATGTATCCTGTTATTTATTTCCTGCACGCATTTGAAATGTATTATGGTAATGCCAAGTTTTGAAGTCAGCAAAGAGAGTTCATCGACAAGTACAACAATAATATTAGATTTTTAGCCATAAGTACTCATCAAATTGAAACTAAAATGGTCTGAGGTAAGCCTAACTACCACAAGGGTTGATTGAAAGTCTTGATTTTGTACTGAGTATTTAAAATACACTGATATTTGTACTTTAGAAATCTTTTTAATAATATATTTTAAAATATCAAAATAAATATTTATTATCAGTATATTTTGAAGACACAACCGACAAATAATACAGAAAAACAGGCAGAGAATCCAAATTCAGATGGATTGATCCTTAGCATTTCAAGGTACAATCAGTCTAGTAAATAAAATTTTACAGGGATATATAATCAATCTAGAATACATACCAAGGAAGCTTAAAAGTATCTTTCCACCATCCTTGTTTTGAGCAAGTTGCAACAATTTTGTTCAACCGTACAATGACCTGAGAAAATGTTGGCCTGACAACAGGAGTTGGATCCCAACATTCCTCAATCAACCTGCATAAATTAAGATAGTTAGACCGTTTTAAAATTAAACTGAAGCATGAAGACTTGATTTTTTAAGTTTAAAAGGGACTAACTCTTTCAAATCCGGAGGATAATGTTTTGTTTTGATCTTGATTGTCGGTCTTTTTCCCTCTAAGCACAGTAGTTTCACTACCTCCTCCGAGGGCTTGGGATGGAAGGGAGGCGTTCCCTCTAACATCTGGGTCCATAAATGATACATTAGATTAAAAAAAGTGTTGAATTTCAACTAATAGACAAATAATATGCTGAATACAGTGATCAACTAATAGACAATCCTAAACTTCAAAAGTATTAAATGAATCTAGAAAATCTGAAAAGCTTGTTTCATGAAAACAGAAGTGCATCAATCATCTTAAGGAACTACATGATAAAACATATGAAGAAATGTCAAGAAAATGTTGTCAAATTCATTATCCTTCCTCTCAGCACCCAATTCAAGAACCTTATCAAGAGAAAATTAATTGTAAACTAATTAATCTGATATAATAAACATCATAACAGATTGGCATTATTATGTGTTGCAAAAATCAGGTACCTCATATATAATGAGACCAAAAGAATATGCATCCACACTTCTATCAAATACTTCATCTTTGTAAATCTCCGGTGCCACGTACAAGCCTGCAATGAATACAACCAAATCAATAACCACGAAATATACTTTTATTTTAGCAATTCTAATCTGCAAATATATCTTGAAATGCTTTTTTCTTTCCATTTTTTCAAAAAGTATGCATTTTCTTTTATATTTTGCATTTGTTGGGCAAAGGGACCATGGTTTAGAGATGAAACATGTATCGAACTATCAATGAGGAAAATTTCTGTTATCAAAATGGCAGTTTCACCTTTTGAAATCTCTACCGCTATTTAAAAGAAACCCCCCGCCATATTGTCCAATTTTTGCTTTCACCAAAGTAACAAAACAAAATATAAACAGTTATTCATATGTAGCTGCAACTATCTTCAAGAACACTTCATTACAACAACAAAAAATTGCCGGACTGTCTAATATCCTATTTAACAATAAAGAATACACAATAAACATGTATATCTTGTTAGACCCATTCTATTCACATTTTTTTTCATTCTTCCTGCTCTGAATTTTACCGGTGCATTGTGCACAATGCTTGTGATGTAAATGAGAAGATGCACAAGGTATCAGTTAGCACAGCCATTCCATAGCACACCATAAATTCAGCAAATCCAGAAGTAAAAAAAAGGTTTAGAGAAGAAAAGGGTTTGTTGGGACAAACTTTTCCATAAAGATTTCTAGAGAAGAATAATAAAAGGAAAAAATGAAATAATTTTTTTATAAATTAAAATTAGTTTATGCACAGGTTAAAAAATAAAAACTTAGAAAAGTCATATATGAAAGAGCCTCAAGAAATTAGCCTATACATAAAATTAATTTAACTTTTAGGGAATTCAATTTTTTTTTTTGTCTTATTTTTCTCACCTAAAAGTTAATATGAAGTTTGTCTAAGAAAACCCTTCACCTCAAAACTGTAATAACCTGTATAAGACCATCAAATGGGATGGTGGTAAAGTATCCGCAATGGAAAAAATCTCGACATCCCAAACGATGAACAAAAGTTCCCTCTCCATCCCCTTAAGTCCAGCAAGTTTTGACATAGAATTCTAAATGAATAATTAAAAGTATATATTGAACTTAAGATGTAATAGGAAGTAATTTAAAGAAGTTCCTCGACATCATTCTATCATTGTTCATGGCCTAAAACCCAAGCTTAGGGCAGCTAATGAGACTTGTCATATCCAATTTTAGAGGGTATAATTCATCCAGGAAAAGGATTTTCCTATTGCAATCACAAATCTGATATGTTCAACCAGTTGTAACTAAACTGAATCTGAATGCTAGAAAATGGGACACTGGATTAGAAAAACCTTCCAAACACTGAGGAAGGAGAAGAAATCAAACAAATTTCTGTTGAAAGTATTCAAAACTTACTTGAAAGATCAATGTTAGGGTCAGGGTGCACCAGCTTTGCTTGATCAGGTGAGATGAGAGAAAATCTCACAGTGCCAAATCCACCTATCTTCAATTGCCCTCCATTATCCAGCAAAATATTTCTGGCACCTTACCAAAATTTCATATATTAAAGGAACAGTAATCCCATGAGAAAAAATCTAATTCAAAATGCACTCAGTCATAACTAAACATCAGATTGTATCAAGTGATCTTACTTTGGCTTTAAATCACAGTGAATAATCGGTTCTGGTTTGCATTCATGAAGATAGTTCATACCCCTGCCAACAACAAATTATCAAGACAACTAGCATAAACAATCTAGTAGAATTTCCAATAAAATTGTAAGCAACTAAGAAAGGTAAGAAAATGACTTTAGGAGCCTTTTGGAAATCAACGACCATGTAAGAGATAATAAAAGTAAGAAAAGGGAATGAGTTTTTTCAAAGAACCGTGTAGTTCCTTGAAATGGTTACTTGCCTAGCAACATCAAGAGCAAAACGTAGAAGTTTTGATGGGGACAAACGCCCTTTCTTTTGTAGATAGCTTGACAGATCACCCTGAAAAAAAAATTGATATAAACAAAGAAAGTGAGTTGGATACAATCATACGAGAACTTACTCTGCGATGATAGAGAGGGACAGAGAGGATGAGCTTACCTTAGCATGGTACTCACGCACAATCATCATAGGTACATTTTGGGTTACAGCTCCAACAAACTGGACCAAATTGGGATGTCGCACCCTTTCTAATAATGTGAGCTCATGTTTGAAAGCATTTCTGAGTGAATTATTGATATTGTGAAAAATTAGAGCCAAGGTTGAGTAATAAAGTACAGAAAAAAAAAACAAACAGCAGTTCGGGCCATCTACGAGACCAGAAATCAAAGTGAAAAGTAGTAACGTATACGGTCAGACAGGAACTTAGCCAAACAACATCAAACAACCTGATTGATTGGCAAGAAGCATATCATACAATCACTCTCACAAACATGTTCAATTGCTAAGATATGTACATACATGGAATCAGGATCTGTATAACTGTCCTTGTCAAGTATCTTCACTGCAACCTTTGTGCCATTCCATTTAGCTACTTGATATGTTCCCTGCAAATAGACGGATCAAACAGCAGTGAAGAACTATACAAACAAGTTTAACAAACATCATTGTTTAGCTTATAAATTGTCAGATGTGTATAGATCCGTGAACTCGATCACACAAAGCGTCAACACATTAGGTACCAACAATTAGAAATGAAAGATCGAGGAAAAAGAAAAAAAAAATGAGATGGTTGCCAAAGGGAGCCCAGTGCCACAGGTCACGAAATATGGCAAAACAATTATTTAATGCGTGCAGTAAAAAACACAACGTGACACATTACTGGTCATGAAAATCACATTACTTGAGCAAAATGCTCAAGCATATGCCCATTATCATAGTTGATCAACTTCAAAGTAAAAATATGCTCCCTCAGAGTCATCGTAGTTGTCTCAATTGCAATAATCAACTTGCATCTTTCATGAACAAATACCATGACCGGGTGGAATCCCAGTTGAATAATATCCCAGAAAAGGCATAATTATTAAATAATCAAATAAAATATAACCAAGCGAACAAAATCCAATCACAGTTCCCAGCGAAAGCAAGAAAGAAAGAGAAACATACTTTTGAAATACCATCGCTCTTCCGAACCTGTAGCTCTAACGGGTTGAGTTCATATTCCGGAACTTCACGAGGATTCGCAACGGTCATTGGTGTCTTCCTGGTTTTCTAACACGTCAAAGATAATTAACCAGTAAGTCGCTAAATTCAATCCGACATATTTACCACCATTTGTTTATTCCTAACAAACAAAGAATGGTAGCACAATACCGGCACTTTCGCTCCACGAGCCTTCAACATGTAATAAATCTCTGTATTTCCATAATATTTGGCATCGGCCGCCGCCTGCACATCCACACATCCATCACCACTTAACACAGAAAAAACAAATCAATTTTAACCTTAAAGCAATAATTTATTATAAATGTACTCAGAATAATATTTTTACATTTTCATGCAATTAAAAATATTGATATGTTCCATTAAATTAATTTTATAATATCTATCTCAAAAAATCATTAAAACACCATTTTGATTCATTGACAATTCCTAAAATTACGATAGTAATAAATTTAATTGTCATGCCCTTTTTGCATTATCAAATCTGCAACAAAATTGAATCTGAGGATTTCGCGGTTTAGAAATGCCGAATCCTCTAAGGCATTTATTCCATGTCACACTTTCTGGAGAAAGAGGAGCACATGAGGCGGAAGATTTTGTAGGTAAGTGTCACCTTCAAGTTACTGACTTTTACATATACTATCTTTCAAATCAAAATCCAGTATTTCCTATCATATTTTTTAGGGTTAAATATGTTTTTGGTCCTTCAAGTTTCAGCGAAATTTGGAATTAGTCCCTCATCAAAACTTTTGACCAATTTAGTCCTTCATCTTTCAAAATGCGTGAATTTAGTCCTTTTAACCAAATT
>Ga0214544_1001965_pt1 | contig 43335 bp, 22 predicted proteins | sample CNSS3metaG_FD_160074 | JGI IMG/M metagenome (GOLD analysis project Ga0214544, IMG submission 160074) | Root nodule microbial communities from cowpea collected in UCLA plant growth center, Los Angeles, California, USA - CNSS3 | ecosystem: Host-associated > Plants > Roots > Nodule | place: USA...
TTACAAGGTAGTGTACAATTTAAGTTTTATATTTTAAAGCTACCAATATTTTGCTTTGGTGATTATGTAGTGGTTTTATGTCAGAGGGAATTGTAGCATATATAGTTTAAATTTTATATATAAAATCTAACGATATTTTATTTTTGTGATTGTAGTTGTGTTGGTGTCAGAGGGAATTGTAGCATATTGTTTTATGAGTGAAATTGGTTTTAGCTTTTAATGTTAGAAATAAAGAAGGGTGTTAAGTGTTGAATTATTATGTTTGGAACAAGGATTGAAGTTACGGTGATTGGCACAAGCTGCATGAATTTATTTTGGTGTAGTGGAAAAGTTTATGCAAAAATTTTGTATTCAGTTCGTGTGTGGATGTAAATGTCGGGGAGATGTAGTTGAGTAAAGTAGATTTATTTTTGGCATTACGATATTGATGGTTCTTGTTTCCAATTTATATTGTTGTTACGGGTTAAAAATTAAATTATTGGTACTGTTTTGGAGGTATGTTGAAATGTAAAAATACGTATTTGGTGTTATGGATGTGTGCCTCTGATGACTTGGTGTGTTAGAATTAGGTCTGCAACACCATTTCACATGGCGTCGCTTAGGTTGCGTCAAGCGATAGTGCAAGGGTCGGGGGCTTTTGTGGTGTGTTTTGCATGTTTGGTGGTATGGCCTTAGTTTGGGGTATGCTAGGATCCTTTTACGAGCAAGAGGTTCATAATCACAGACGGAAGGTCTGTGATGATGGGATCTTGTTTGAGAATACGAGCGGGAGGTTTGTATTGAATGACTCCACTTGATTGTTACGAGCGGAAGGTTCATAACGGAATGGTTCCACATGTGTTGGACCACGAACGACAGGTTTGTGGAAGCATTGGAATCCCCAAGACCAAGGTTGAGTGTGTGCTCGTCTCATATAGGTTATGAGACCGCGGTAGCATGGTATAGAGGTTTTGTTTTAAGTGATAAAATGATTAAGTTATTTTGGGTGATGGGTGCTTACCGTCTTGTATGCATGTTTAATTTCATTGAACTCGCCCTTTTTGTTTGTGTTTAGCGATGATCGTGTGACCTGTCACACGGGAGCAAATGTTGTTTCAGGTGATGCAGGTGACGCATAGATCCGGAGTGGGGGCTCGGTCGGGATTTATTTTTAAGAATTTTTTAAATACCTTGTATTTCATTTAAATATGGTCTAGACTTTGGAACTTGTAATAGTTTAAGTTTTGAATTATGCATTTTTGGTTTAACTGCGTTTAATAAATTTTAATTTTTCTGTGCTTTTGGGAATAATTATTAACTGTTGAGTAATTTCAAGTATTATTTTATATTATTAAGTAATATCCACCTAGGATGTTACACATCAACCTCTGCCTGTCATCCTTAGATCAGTTCACGTGTATTAGGTATCCGCTTTCCTCTTCGTGATGATCAGAAACTAGATCAATCATGTTTTAGTTAAACGTTCGTTTTAAGGAAGGTTAGGTCAAAGCCTTCCATTGAACAACCAAGGACTGATCTACAATAAGAAATAAGTGGAGTCAATGTCAAAAATGCAATTCTGCAAAATAGGAAGGGCTTGTTTTATTAAAAAAGGGAGTTTTAAAGAGAACAAATCTAATGGTGACAAAAGACTACTAAAAACAACCTTTTTATCGTTTTTTTAAAAAACTATATTTTCCTAAACAACCAACAACAACTAATTAATTAAGGATAAACACAAATTTATTTAAACTAAAAAGACATTTTTATAAAATAAAAACTAGCAAAGATAAGAGGTTATCATACCCCCACACTTAGAAGACTTCCCTCCTAGGAAGGGGAAAACAAAACAATACAAAACAAAAATAATAATTTAAATCAAAAAGCTAAACACACTAAAAATGTTTACGATAAAGTTGAGACTGTCAAATCTAAAAAACTGCTAACGCACACAAGGGTGACTCAAAACCTTGCTAAGAGTTGCTAAAGAATGGGATATACAAAAGAGAATGAATGAATGAACCCACCTAGACTCAATCGTGTCCTCAGAGGTAACTTTTTTCACTCCAACCCTTATGTGTTTAGGCAAAATTTTCTCTCTCAACATCCTAAGACAAATAACATTATCATAGGCTTGTGCAAAATCTAATGTCAACCACTGAGCAACAAGAACGCTTAAGATAATCAGGACTTTTCAAGGTTAAAATGGGGATAGGGTGACGATAGGCTAAATGAGTGGAAAGCAAGGCTAAAATTAGAGAAATGTGAGAAAATTTATGGGAAACAATTATATGAATAGAAGTGCAAGGTGCAAGGCATTTTAAAACCAAACTGTATGTTTCTTGATTTTTCCAAACTTTCACATTTTTCTTTCTTTTTCAGATTTTCATCTTCCAACCTCAAACCAAGAATTTCTTTTTTTTTCTATTTCAGACTTTCTTTTCATTTTTCTAACTATTTTCAAACTAAGCCACTAATATAGCCACCCTTCCCCCACACTTAAGTTCCAAAACAACTTTTCCAATCCTTTCACAACCCCTCACAAGTCTCTAATTAGGTATTTCCTTTTTTCTTAGGATTTTATGGCTTGTAATGGGCTGAAAAACAAGAAAAGGCTTAAGGCTCAAAACAAAAGTCAAATGGGAGATGTATGGTTCAATAGGCTATTTTGCTGGGAGGTTGTAAAAGAAGGAGGCTTGAATCATATCAAAATGTATCCAAATGTTCCGCTTTGTTAAAAAGAAAATGCACAAGTTCTGAAATGTCATTAGCTTAGGTGAAATCACACAACAAAGAATTGAAAGCTCAAGACTCATTATGCTAAAATTTGACATGAATGATTCTAGTATTAATTCATAAAAAATCTAAGCCTACAAGAATATTTGCAGTTCATTTGGATGAATTATGGTGTGGTTATGGTAAAATTCAAAAACTACACTTACCATGCTCATATATGCTTGTTGCATGCAAATATGCACAACACGATCGTCAAAGGTACACCACACCTATGTAAAGATTGGACCAAGTCTATCAAGTATATTAAAGCCTATCTGGTGAACTCAGGAATGAAGATTATTGACCTCCTTACACTGGCCAAATACTATACCCAAACCCATAAATGAAAAGAACATCAAAGGGCATGCTTAAGTCAAGTTAGATAAGGACAAAGATGGACTTAAGGGAACAATATGATCGATCCATAAAATGTTCCTATTGTCAAACACTAAGACACACCAAAAGAACATGTCCAAGCATTGTCGGGGCATCTACTTCTCCCCATTGATTATTTTTTATTTAATAAAGTGTATTTCACATGCCATTAGTTTATGTATTCAATTCATGCATTTTTTTTGTATTCTTCTTAAACGTATAGTTTATCATTTTTGTTATTAACAATAACTTTAGACTAATAAATAACAAACCTCTAAAAACAATCAATAATGGCCTAAATCATGTACAAACTATACATATCTCCATACTTTTCACATCAATCAAATCCAAACACTATAAGAAAATCTCTTATAAGTGACAAATTTTAGAGATAAAAATAATTAGTCACTATAGTGAACAATTTAAATAATAATTTATAAACTAAAAGTTATTGGTAACTAAAATAGTTTTTAAATTGGTCTATAAATTGGTCACTAACATTAGTTACCAAAGGTTTGAGCTACCAAGAAAATAGTTTCCAAATTTGCCCCATTAGTGACCAATTTAGATACAAATTTAGAGACCAATTGTTTTGGTAGCTTATGTTAGTGACCAATTTAGAGACTAATTCACTATAGTAACCATTTTAGATACCAATTTAGAAACTATTTTAATTACCAATAATTTTTCGTTTATAAATTGGTATATAAATTTGTCACTATATTGACTAATTATTTTTTGTCACTAAAGTTAATCAGTAATAAAAAAAAATTTATGGTAGTGAATTATCAATAATTTCTTAGTTTAAGTTTTATAATTTATAATCTATACATGTCAATTTTAGTTTAAGCATCCATTATTTAAAAATAAATATATTTTTTTAGTAATCATTAGCAAACATAACAACCGCAATATGTTCATAATGATTTTTCTAAAATCTCAACAATAATTTTATTTCAATTTTCTCTTATTCATTTTGTTATTTTTAAATAAATTACAAGAATTTATTTCCATTTAATAATCAACAATACATATTTTTAAATTAATTTTTTCGTTCAATTAAAAAATAATTTATTCTTCACACGTTCAAATAGTTTTTAATTGTATTCTTAAAAAGAAATATTTTATTTTATTTTATTATATTTTATTTTATTTTATTTTATTGACTTCAATTTAAGTGAAAATATAACGATATTCATTTCAAATATGTTATCCGAAGAGGAGGAAAACAAATATATTCCCAACTACTTTTTCTTACGAAATTGAATTTGTAAGTATATTTTTTCTATTAATATTTTCAAAATTCGGTTAACAGGATATAAAAATTGGTCCAAAGTTTATAAAAAGACTAATTTCAATTTTTATTTAAAATTAATGTATCAAAAACATATTTAACCTTTGTTTTAAAATATATCACTAATGTATTTATATTGTCATTAGTTGAGTCTAAAAATATAGCAACAAAATAGATAAGGTTAACAATATACATTTTAGACAAGTTTGTACATACATTGGTTAGACGAGTACAACAAAAATCATTAGACAAGTCTAGCAATATACAATAAACGAGTTTGTCTATACATTAATTAGATAAGTATAACAAAAAACATTAGATGAATCATTTCGTACATTGATTAGACTTGTCTAATAATACTCTAATTATACGAGTATAACAAAAAATATTAAACAAGTTTGTCGATGCACTAATTACACAAGTTCAACAATATACATTGGATGAGTTTGACCATACAATTACTAGACAAATATATCAAAAAAAATAGACGAATCATTCCATACATTGATTAAACAAGCGTAGGAATGCTCATTAGATAAGTTTATCGATACACTAATTAGAAAAGTCTAGCAACAAACACTAGACGGGTATGTCCATACACTCATAAGAAAAGCATGACAATACATTGCACAAGTTTATCCATATGCAAATTATACAAGTCTATTAATACACATTAGACAAGTTTGTTCATTCATTAATTAAATGAGTCTTACAATACACATTAAATGGGTCTGCACATAACGAGTTAAGCAATGACACTAGACGAGTATGTATATACACTAATTAAACAAGTCTAACAATATACATTAGTCTAGCAATATATATTTTAGACGAGTTTGTACATACATTAATTAGACAAGTATAACAAAAATCATTAGACGAGTCTAGTAATATACAATAAATGAGTTTGTTCATTCATTAATTAGATGAGTATAAAAAAAACATTAGATGAGTCATTCTATACATTGATTAGACGAGTCTAAGAATACACTGATTAGATGAATATAACAAAAAATATTAAATGAGTTTGTCTATGCATTGATTAGACAAGTTCTACAATACACAAGGGATGAGTTTGATCATACAATCATATACAAGTATAGCAAAAACCATTAGAAAAATAATTCCACATATTGATTAGACGAGTATAAGAATACTCATTAGATGAGTCTATCCATACACTAATTTAACAAATCTACAACAAACACTAGATGAGTATGTCCATACACTGATAAGACAGGCCTAACAATAAACATTGCATAAGTCTATCCATACACAAATGATGCCAGTCTATTAATACACATTAGACAAATTTGTTCATTCACTCATTAAATGTGTCTTACAATACACATTAAACGGGCCTACGCATACATTGATTAGATGACTATGTTTATGTACTAATTAAACGAGTATAGCAACAAACACTAGACGAGTATGTATATACACTGATCAGACAACTCTAACAATATACATTAGACAACTCTATCTATACACAAATTAGACAAGTCCATTAATACACATTAGACAAGTTTGTCCACTCACTAACTAGATAAGTCTTTCGATACGCATTACATAAGACTGAATATACATTGATTAGACGAGCCTAGCAATACACATTATACGAGTGTATCTTTTACTAATTAGACAAGTTTAGCAATGCATATTAAATGAGTTTGTCGATGTATTGATTAGATGACTCTAGCAATACACATTAGACAAGTCTTTTCATACACTAATTAGAAGAATATAACATAAAAATTACATAAGTTTAACAATACACACTAGACGAGACTATCCATACAATAGTTAGACAAATATAACAAAATATATTAGACTAGTCATTTCATATGTTGATTAGATGAGTATAACAAAATTTAATAGACAAACCAAGGAATATATTGATTGTATTAGTAAAGCCAAAAAAAGATATGGATGTATGATGATGTATTGATTAGACAAGTCTAACAATAAATATTAGATGAGTCATTCATATATTCATTAGATGACTCTAGCAATATACATTAGACAAGTCTTTCCAAACACAAATTAGATGAGTTTATTAATACACATTAGACAAGTTTATTCATTCACTAATTAGATGAATCTTGCAATACACATTATACAAGTATGTTCAGACATTGATTTGATGAGTATAATTGTGCTTGCCCGGCTCAACAGATAATATAGCTCACTAGGGCCCCGTATCACAGGATATCTCTGTTGGGTGAAATATTTGCGTAGTGGCAAGTCTTGGCAACATGATCGCGTTTGAAATGCTAAATACTCGCGGGATATTTAGTGTATCTGGTAAGATATCACATTATAACGGTAAGTAACTACCAAAGTTGGTTAGTATCTTCTTATTTGAGTTATCGTTAAGGTCCAAGGCCCGAAGGGTATTATAAATAAAGCCATAACATACATGCATTTGGATACTGACATATTTTCTCTTAAAAAAATGATCTTAATTCTCTTACTAACTTGAGCATCATAGAGAATTTTGCAGGTGGATCTCCCTATTCCCCCTTCTAAGCCACAAGAGATTCAATCGCCCATCAAAAGCAACCAAATTCCTTAACTAGATCTCGCATTCACAAAAAGGCCCACGCTCCCAATTTTTGTAATAACATTTGACTCCTACCGCGGGGCTCGGTAAAACTTTGCCCTAACCTAACACACCCATGGTCACTACTAGAAACCGGGCTAAACCCTCGTATGAGATTGAATCCAATCCAGACAACAACCTTGTTGCAACTCTACAAGGACAACTCTAACACCTAATCCCAAAAAATGAACAACAGTGCAACAAGATTGTCGCCCTACACACCCAGCCTCCATATAGTGAACCAAAAGTTGGCCGACTAGGAAAAAGGAAAGGTTCCTCCCAAACCCCAAAGGTAACTTTCGCCTGTCGTACACTCTTGGATTTCTATCAATGAGTCCCCTCCTCGTCGGCAATCTAGGAGAGGCTACTCCCGATCCCTTTGGAGCCCTCAGGCCGACAACCTAGGCTGGTCCCAAGCTACTAGAAGCCTGAAACCCAGGAACAGGTCCACCAGGACTAGAAGTGGATCCTCTAGCGCCGAAGTAGGACAAGCCAATCCTTTGGACAATTGACTCGGGGAAATAGTAGGGCCACCAACCACAAGGAGGAAGGTTATTGAGGCTAGCCTCATCGATCCCAAAGAGATCGCAATCTGGTAGGTCACGTAGCCCACACGAGGGAGAGGCATCGGCTTAGTCCCAAAACTTCATTGGCCACACCACCATCGTTACGTTGATAAAGGATTGATCCTTACCAAGAATGATGGCCCATGGCACATACTTAGAAGAAAATGAGTTCATTGATCCCTTCCTTTGCTTTTATTTTCTTTAGTTTAAAATTCCATTAAGTTGGCTTGGTTGACTATTTTTAAATTGACTTGTTGACCTTGACTTTGGGTTGACTTGTTGACTCAAAGAATTAGCTTAACCTAAACCCAACATGCTAAATCAAAATTAACCTCTTTTGTAGGTTTATTAAGAGGTGGGACAAGGAAGGACAAGTGGCCCATTTATATGGCTTTTGGAGAGCACATGTGGAGGAAAGAGAATGAGCAAAGCTTTCTAGAAACATCTAGAAAGGATGACCACATCCCTTGGCAAATGATGTAGGATTGTCTTGTTCCTTTTAGAAGATTAATGATAGATTAAGAAAACCAAGGAAATCCTCACTGGACATTAAGATAGCAAGCTATCTAGAGATGAAGGTTCCTTTCCAAGGTTCTTGAGAAGAGAATAATAGATTGATTCAAAACAAATAAGAGTGGACAACACAAAAAAAGAGAGTAAAACCCAAGTCACACAAACAAAGGAAGAAGAAAGCATAAAATGGAAAGGAAAGGAATGATAAAAATGTGAAAAGCACGCCATTACAAGGTTAGGCTAGAAGAAGTCATGGCAACCTTGAAGTTGAGTAGATGTGTGTCGCCACTTGAATCAAGATTCAAGATAAGGCTTAAAAGAACTCCATTCCTTGAGGAGGAAGACTATCACAATGGTTGATACACAAAGGTGTTTAATTTCTCCTAAATGTTCAACCCTTGTACAAGTGTTAGAGGTCCCCTTAAATAGAAGTGTCTAGGGACCTCTTAGCAAAAACAAATAAGCTAAAAAGGATTACAATGAAAATAACAAAACCTAGAGTCTAGAAAGTAGGCCAACAAAGGAGCACATGGACACATTCTAGAAGCCTTCTTGGCCAAGGCAACGTGGATGCTCCTTCTAGATGTTTCTAGACTTCTTGGAGGCTAAAGCATGTGGTCATCCTTTCTAGATGTTTTTGAGAAAGTTTTGCTCCTTCTCTTTCCTCCACATGTGCTCTCCAAAAGTAATCTAAATGGGCCACTTGTTCTTCCTTGTCCCACCTCTTAATGAACCTACAAAACAAGTTAATTTTGAATTAGCATGTTGGCTTTAGGTTAAACTAATCTTGTGAGTCAACAAGTCAACCCAAAGTCAAGTCAACAAGTCAACTTTAAAATAGTCAACCAAGCCAACTTAATTGAATATTAAACTAAAGAAAATAAAAGCAAAGGAAGGGATCAAGGAACTCCCTTTCTTCTAAGCATGTGCCATGGGCCATCATCCTTGGTAGGGATCAATCATTTATCAAACGTGGATAGGGATAACTTCTTGTACCACCGAAAGTGGAGAAATTCCACTCATTCATTGAAAAGGTAGCACGAGCCAGTATTTCGTATGGAGTCACCATCAACATCTGCAAGTACGATAGGACTACAAACCCAATTTTTCAGACCCAGCCCAACCTAGCTCAGGCCAGTGGTAGCGTCCACACCATATTAGGAGGTTTCGCAGGTGGTGGCCATTTGTGAGCTACTTAGAAACGTTACTTACGAAGCATAAACTCAGTCGGCTAGTACCCCTCCCTCCCCTAGTGTATGCCTCTCATCACTTTTTCGGATGATGACTTTTGTGTCAATGACCCAAATAGATGACTATGTCATCATAATCGCAACCATAGCCAATTGAAGGGTCCACAAGATTCTCATCAACCAAGGAAGTTCCACCGATGTCCTATTTTGGCACTCTTTCAAGAAGCTTGACATCCCGGCTAACCTCATCCAGTCGTACCTAGAGTCTTTGCTCGGTTCACAAGTGAAAGAGTCCATACCAAAGGCTATATGGACCTACTGACAACTTTCAGAACCCTAGAGGCACACCGCACCATCACGATTTGGTATCTCATTGTTGAAGACGGGAGGTCTTATAACATTTTGATTGGACGAAAAGCTCTCAACGTACTCGGAGTTGTAGTGTCCACACCCCACACCCATATGTACCTCCCACGAGCCAAGAAGATACCAGCGCCACCCAGATAATAGTTACTGAATAAAAATCTCTCTTGGAACCATCCACGCAGAAACTAGATCAAGGCATCAAGTAGTGCTTCCACATCTCGAAAACAATCCCCAAGGACAACACTATAGACCTTGACCTAAGGGTCGAGTTCCTAGGGGATGCCAAGCTCTCCTTTAATGAACCTATATAAGATTGCCCCTTGAAACCCCTTCTAGAGCAAGTCACAAAGGTTAGCAACAACACGAACAAGCACACTCGGGCCCAGATTACCTGGGTGCTGACAATTAACGTTGATCTCTTTGCATGGTGCCCGACCGACATGCCTGGCATCGACCCTGGTTTCCTGTGCCACCATTTGACCATCTTTCCACAAGCGAAACCCGTTGCAAAGCCAAAGAGGAAACTCGAAGATAAATGGCGCGCCGTCGTACATAAGGAGGTTATAACCCTCTTTGATTCCAAGTTCATCAAGGAGATTATGTATACCACTTGGTTGGCTAACTTAGTCATGGTCAAGAAAGCCAACGGAAAGTGGCATGTGTGTCAATTACACTAACCTAAACAAAGTCTGCCATAAGGAAACCTACCCACTCCCCAACATAGTTTAGTTGGTGGACAACACATCAGGTTACGAGTTATTGAGCTTCTTAGACACCTATTCTGGATACATTCAGATTCGGATGTATCCACCTAATGAAGAAAAGATGTCTTTCATGACCGAAAGATCAAACTTTTGCTTCAAAGTCATGGCTTTGGGCCTCAAGAACACAGGGTCAATCTATCAACAACGGATGAAAAAGTTCTTTTTTGACCTCATTGGTGGTATCATGGAGGTCTTTGTGGACGACATGGTAATCAAATACCCTAAGGCCGAAGACCACCTAACACACCTCCAAGTCATCTTTGATAAAGTCCCAATAAGATGCACCTCAGTCCCAATAATTGCTTCTTTGGCATAAAGGGAGGCAAATTTCTAGATTCATGATAACCCGACGCGACATTAAGGCCAACCCAGACAAATGCGAGGCCATCCTTCCAAAGTAAGTCGCCAAGATTGACAACAACACGGACAAGCACACTCGCGTGTTGATTACCCGGGTGCTGGCAAGTAATGTCGATCTCTTTGCTTGGTGCTCGACCAACATGCCCAATGTCAGTTTCTTGTGCCACCATTTGGTCATCTTACCACAAGTGAAACTCATTGCAAATTGAAAGAGGAAACTCGGAGATGAACGTCGAGCTGCCATCCATAAGGAGGTTACAACCCTCCTTGGTGCCAAGTTCATCAGGGAGATCACGTACACCACTTGGCTGGTTAACGTAGTCATGGTAAAGAAAGCCAACGGAAAGTGGCGTATGTGTTTCAATTACATTGACTTCAAAAAATTCTGCCCCAAGGACACTTACCCACTCCCCAACATAGATCATCTCGTAAACAACACATCAAGTTACGAGTTGTTGAGTTTCCTGGACTCCAATTCCAGGTATAATTAGATCCGGATCCATCTGATGAAGAAAAGACAAATTTATTGACTGAATGATCCAACTTTTGCTTCAAAGTCATGCGTTTCGGCCTCAAGAACGCAGAAGCAACTTATCCACGATCGATGGACAAGGTCTTTTCCGACCTCATTGGTGGTATCATGGAGGTCTATGTGGAAAAGTATGTTCATACATTGATTTGATGAATATAAATGTGCTTGCCCGGCCCAACAGACAATATGATCCACTAGGGCCAGTATCCTAAGATGCCTCTGTTGGGTGAAATATCCACGTCGTGGCAAGTCTTGGCAACATGATCGCGCTCTAAACGCTAAATACTCACGAGATATTTAGTGTATCTAGTAAGATATCACATTATAATTGTAAGGTATCCACCAGAGTTGGTTAATATCTTCTTATCTAATTTATCGTTGAGGTCCAAGGCCCGAAAGGTATTATAAATAAGCCATATCATACGTGTATTAGGATACTTGTGGCATATTTACTCTTAAGTAAAAAGATCATAATTCTCTTACTCACTTGAGTGTTGGAAGGTCTTTTGCACGTGGATCTCCCCTCCTTCTAAGCCACAAGAGATTCAATCCGGCCATCAAGAGCGGCCAAATCCCTCAATTGGATCTCGCCATTTACAAAAAGTCTCACACTCCCAATTTCGGTAAGAACAATAACGAAAATATTATATTGATCTAGCAATACACATTAGACGAGTCTGTCGATATACTGATTAGATGACTATAGCAAAAAACATTAGATGAGTCATTGCATACATTGATTAGATGAGTCTAAGAATACACATTACACAAGTATGTTCATACACTGATCAGACGAGTCTTACAACACATGTTAGACGAGTTTGTCTATACTATGATTAGTCGGGTCTAGCAATATACATTAGACGAGTATGTGCATCCACATATTAAATGAGTTTATTAATACACATTAGACAATATACATTAGACAAATTTGTTCATATATTGATTATACAAGTCTAACAATACACATTATTACATATCTTTTATATTTTAAGATCTCTATTTTTGCATATATTTTACCCTTCATATTTTTACAAAGTCTATTATTAATATTTTTATAGACACATGAACTTCCTAAGCCTATAAATCATTTTCATGTTGATTATATTCAAAATTTAATTATAAACTTAAAAATATTTATTATTTCTTTACTTAATTTCTAAGTGTCTTTTAATAATCACAGAAATAAACAATCAACCCATAGACACGAGTTTAAAAGTGATTCGTAAAAAAACAATTATAGATATTCGTGTTTAAGAATTTTCCTCTTCCAAATTGAAAAAAAAAAATTATACTCTCTGGTACAAGAAAACATTCTCACAACTTACTCACAAAGCAAGTAATTCGCGAGTTAAGTATTACACTTATAAATAAAAATAAATTATATTATGTATAATTTTATTTTTATTGATGTAATTTACTTTTTAGTAATTATTTTATGTCTTATTATTAAAATTAATTATGGAATTAATATTATACTTTAAATATTAAATAAATTTCATTGTATGGATAATTTTTCCATAATATTTCCTACTTCTTTACTCTCTTTTTTCGTTTCTCTTATATTCGACTATTTCAAAACAAATAATTTTATCTTCATTTTAAGTCTATGAATCCAAACTATATAAAATTGCATACAAAAGTCACTTTCTTCCTAAAGTGGTCCTATGATAATTAATTTTAAATAATGTTTTGAAACGTAAAATATTTGTCGAAAGACATAAATAATGTTTTAAATATTTTTATTATTAACTTTTAAAGTTCATCTAAAAGCTGTATTTGATCCATTAAGGATAATTAATATTAAATGTTTAAAACTAGGTAGGCTTTCAAAGAATCTTTAAAATTTTCATAAATGATTTGTTTTTACAGAGTAAATTAATTTAAATAACTTTCGATATAAGTTTGAAGTGATAGTTACAAAAATTTACAACCTAATAAGATGTTATAATCTATAATTGAGTAATAATGTCAATACATTTTAAATAAATTTATGAGAGTACAAAAAAAATATATATATATATATATATATATATATATATATATATATATATATAATGAATATTAACCATGAGATAATAATTAGGGATAATAATGAGATTGGGTGAGGGGAGTTTTATTATCTTATAGTAAAAATTTATTTCTATCATTATTCCCATATTTAACTAGTATAAAACTTTTATCTTATTTTTATCTCTATAAATAATGGATATACCAATCCTCATGTCTTGATATTTTTTTTACTGTTTTAATAATTTTAGTATTAACTAATTAATTTTTATAAAATAAATAAAATTAGAAAAAAAATATTCTATAATAAAATGATGTATTCTAGGTTTTTCGGTCCAAATATTTATAAATAGATTACAATTATATAAATTTTAAATCAAGAGTTCTAAATAACAATTGTATAAAAGTTAAAGAATTATATAAAAGTACACATAAATAAAATTTCATAAAATTTCATGACAACAAAAATATTTATTAATTTTGGGAGTTGATAATGAAACAAAATTGGTAATATTAAAATATATTTTTAAAAAATATAAAAAGAAAACAAATATTTAAGTTTAACAATATTTCAAATATTTTTTTACTTTCTTTAACTAAATTATAATGAAATAGTTTGTTGTATAAACTAATAGAGATTATAATAATACACTCGTCAAATGAAATCGTATAAAAATAATAATAATTCAAAATTTAGACATAAATTTTTAATCTTTTGAACTTTAATTATATTGAATGGTGATAAACAAGATTAATGACAACGATATTAAATTATCATATTATAATAAATAAAATGTCGTTATGTAATTTTTATAGTAAAATTACACTTATGAAAATGAGTTGAAAAATATAAATAATTAGGTAAAATATAAACAAATAAAAGTAACATTAAAAAGAAGTAATGATTAAATGTGTATCCTAAAAATAATTTGATAAATCATGACCGAAATCGTACAAAGGTGTATAGTTAAGAGTATGATAAAATGGAAAGTACCTTAGATATCTAAGAAAACTTTCTAAAGATCAAAGAGAATAAAGAAGATAATGTTTTATATTGCTTGGTGTTTCTGCTAAAGCTAGAAGACTAAAGCTTGGGAACACTTGAGTATTTTCTCTCGTTTATTTGTCTCTTGTTGTCTTTGATCGATAGAAAGTCCCCTATCTCCTTCAGGCATAACTCTTATATTTATCCTATTGGCTCCTTATCATAATTGTCTAAATTTTCTAGGACATCGGGACTTTATCTACAAGGTTGTAATTGTGCCCCCTATTTTCCTTGATAGTTGAGTGGGTGTGATTTTCGCGACAATAATTTACGAAGAAATTATTGAAACTACGGGCATAACGATATAGGTAGGTTAAAACTTACTAGTCCCCAACCGAGATAGATTGTACGATCTTGTCCATAGCCCTTGGGCTCTAGCTATAGAAAGTGTAGAGCCTAAAAGATATTCCTTGTAGAAGTATACAAACACCTAGTTTTGATATCGACACCTATAGTGTTCAGTCCCTAGCCGAGATTGATTTTACGAGATAGTCCACATCCCATCAAGCTCTAGTTGTAGGAAGTGTAGAGCCTAAAAGATATTCATTGTATAATTATGAAAACCCCTAGTTTTGACATTGATATGTAAATTATTTTGTATTTTCTATGCAATAATACTTCATATAAAAAACTACTATAGGATCTTAAGATTTATGATTCTCACATGTTCACGTAGATAATCACACATTCATGCTCATAAATCATAATAGAATACTAATCTTTATCCATGAGAGATCCGATAATAATGTATTATTTAATCTATGTTCTTCAATCTCCTTTTCCCATTCTATCTCTTTGCCTTCGTTACTCCTCTCACACTCTCTTTCTTGATGGCTTATTATGAAAGAATCTTATGACTAGAGACAAAACCCTAATATCCTTTTATAAGCCAACATCCATCAAGTTGGGTTGAGCTTTATTTTATTTTATTACGACTTCCCAAATAACCAATAGGTTCTTATATTTCATTAAATCACAATTGGACCCATCATAATATTTCAAATGAGTCACATAATAGAATTAATTCGTCAATTAATTCTAACATTCTCCCACTTGACTCATATGATGTCATAACATTATGTGATTTAATACATAAACATGATGTGCATTAAAGGACCTTACATGAATTGGTTCAATCATTATTCATGATCAAAGATACATAAATAATAAGAGTCATGGCGGTCACACATCATTCACTCGACATGATTCCTTCCATGTACTATTGTATCATCCCTTTCTCCTTAATATGACTTTAGGGTGAGAAATCCTTAACGAGTTCAAACATAATGTCATTTTTTTTCAAATAATAATAACATTAGATAATTTGTTTTCTTCATCATAATTTGCATGCATAAACATAAAGAAGAAAACACAACTTTCAGAAACTTATACATTAAAGAGCTCAGAGTGTCACATAAACATTAATAACTTTAACATTCAACATTTAACATTCATTAGTACACATAATGCCCATATTCTTTACATGGCCAGCATACAATTTGGGTGAGCATACAATTTGGGTGGTAACCCTTTTGTCAAAGGGTCAGTAATCATAAGATTTGTGCTAATATGTTCTATTGACACTCTACGTTTCTGAACTTCTTTTTCAACGACAAAGTATTTCAATTCCATAAGCTTAGCACCTTTGGAATACCTGTCATTCTTATAAAAGAAGACTGTTGCGGAATTCTCACAATAAATTTTCAATGACTTGACAATATTGTCGACTACTCCAAGTCCTAAAATAAAGTTCTGCAACCAATAAGCCTGAATTGTGACCTTAAAGCATGCACAAATTCAGCTTCCATGGTGGATGCAGCAATGACAGACTACTTCACACTTTCCATGAAATCGTTCCCCCGGCTAAAAGATACACACAACCAAATGTAGACTTTTTGTATCCATACAACCGACAAAGTCTGAATCTGTATAACCTATTACCTCAAGATGATCGTATTTTCTATAAGTAAGCATGTGATTCTTAGTTCCTTGTAGGTATATTAAAACTTTCTTTGTAGCTTTCCAATGCTCCAGTTCTGGATTACTCTAGTATCTACCAAGCATACCAATTGCAACACTAATATCTGGCCTCGTACATGTTTGAGCATACATCAAACTCCCAACAACAGATGCATAAGGGATATCTTCCATTTGTTTTCGTTCCAAATCATTCTTTGCACATTGCATGAGACTAAACTGGTCTCCTTTCTGTATTGGAACGGGAGATGCTGAACTTTTATCCATTCTGAATCTCTCTAAAACTTTATTAATATATACATTTTGAGACAAACCTAACAGTCCTTGTGATCTATCACGAAATATTTATATTCCTATCACATAGTATGTCTCACCCATATCTTTCATTTCAAGGTTATTAGAGAGAAACCTCTTAGTGTCACTTAATAGACCAAGATCATTAGTCGCAAGCAATATATCATCAACATACAGAATCAAAAATATAAACTTGCTCCCTTTAACCTTCAGATATATATACACCAATCAATAGTGTTTTCCTTAAATCCAAAAGACACAATAGTACCATTGAACTTAAGATACCATTGTCGAGAAACTTACTTAAGTCCGTATATTGAACTCTTAAGTTTACATATCAAGTTTCCTTTCCTTCTCTAGTGAACCCCACTAGTTGGCCCATATAAACATCCTCTTCTAAATCCTCATTCAGAAAGACAATTTTAACATTTATTTGATGCAACTCAAGATCATAATGAGCTACTAATACCATGATAATTCTAAAAGAATATTTCCTAGAAATAGGAGAAAATGTTTCCTTATAATCAATGTCATCTTTTTGAGTAAAACCTTTGGGACCAAGTCAGGCCTTGTAATGTTCGATATTACCTTGAGAGTCACACTTAGTCTTACACCCAACTCTCTTGCATCCTTCAAGCACCACAAGGTCATATACGTCATTATGTGGCATTGATTTAACCTCATCTTTCATGGCATCTAACCACTTATCAGAATTATCACCATTAATGGCTTCTGAAAATGCAACTGGATCATTATCAATACTTCATTTTCGAACTCTTATAGATAAACCACATAATCATTCGAAATAACAGATTTTCTATCTCTGTGAGATCTTCTTAATACTACATCTTGTGGTTGTTCTATTACTAGCTCATTGTTAACATCAGGATCATTAATTTGTTGTTCATCTTGATTGTTGTAAGTTTCTACAACATAGGGAACAATAGTTACAAGAACTTGTACTCTAACTTCCTTAATCTTCACACTTTGTGAAGCTTCACTCCCATTGGTTTCACCATTCTCAATGAACCAAACATTTTCAGTTTCAACGATTCTTGTATTATGGGTAGGACAATAAAACATATATCTTTTTTTATTTTTTTGGATAACTAATGAAATATCCATTGATTGTTCTTTCATCCAGTTTCTTTTCTTGCAGATTGTATATTCTTACTTCTGCCTAACAACCCCAAACATGCAGGTGTCTCAAACTAGGTTTCCTACTTTCATCATATCTTCCATAATACTCACCACCTCTATCTGACTTTATGATTTTCACCTTTCTGTTTAATTGCCTTTCCACTTCATTTATATAAACTTCCAAGGCATTCACTAATTGAGATTTCTCATGCAGTAGATAGACGTGTCCATAACGCGAAAAATCATAAATAAAGGTGATGAAATACTTCTCTTTATTGAAGGAATTTACATCAAACCGACCACATATATCAGTGTGTATGATTTTAAGAAGCTAAGTGCTTCTTGTGGCTTCTTTCTTTGTGTGTTTTGTTTGTTTGCCTTTAATACAATCCACACACACATTCAGATCAGTAAAATCTAAATCTGGAAGAATTTCATTCTTTAATAATCTTTGCATTCTTTCTTTGGAAATAGGTCCCAAACGCTTATGCCACAAGTAAGTAGATCGTCCATCCATTAAACTACGTTTAGTGCCAACATTGTGATGTAATGTCATAAGAGTTTCAGCATATAAATTATTCAAATTCAATTTATATAAACCATCATAAAGTGTACTAGATCCAATCACACAAGTACACTTATACAAACTAAAACAACCATTCCCAAGCATAAAATAGTATCCAGCAACATCAAGCTTAGACAAAGAAATTAAATTTCTAATGATACTAGGTACAAAAAAGGTATCCATAAGGTCTAAGTGATATCCAGTGTCGAGAATTAGACGATAAGTCCTGACAGCTTCCACTGAAACTTTCTCTTTATTGTCCATGAAGATGAACTTCTCATTTGGGTTTATGGTTCGGGTTGAAAGAAATACCTACATCACATTACAAACATGAATTGTACATCCAGAATTAATCCCCTAAGCATTATGGGGAACTTCAATTAAGTTTGATTCAAAACATACGTGAGCATTATGCTCACCTTTCTTTTCGAACCAAGCTCTACGCTTTATGCAATTCATCTGGAAATGTCCAGGCTTTTCTTAGAAATGAAATTTGTCATTTTTCTTCTAGATTTTGGTTGAGGACTCGTCAATCTTTAGTGGTCCTTTACCATTTCCATGTTTCTTTACAACTTTCTCTTAAGCTCCTTGATTCTTCACATAATGAATAGCCGAGAAAATTTTCATCCACTTCTATTCTTAGAGACTTAAGTCTTGCTGCGATACATGTCATCTCGATCACGTGCTCGTGCATAGTACGCGAATCGTCAAACTTCATGGTGGTCAATGTACTCATCAATGTCCCAGCAAGGGACTTATCAGCAGTTTGGGAGCGCTCTTCCACATATTTCTTATCAATTTTGGGAAGAGCAACCGTAATGTGCTTACTATGCTCATTCGCATAAACATTTACATAAAATCTAGTCAGGAAAATTCGACTCATTGAAGACTAGAACAAACATATAAAGATACCGGAACAGAGACTTCAATTATCACATGCCTAACATTAATGCTTTGAGTCATAAAACTAAACTAAATACAGATTCATACATAAATAACCATTCTATGCATACTAATATTCTCTTTTGGGAGATCCACTAATACACAAACATAAACATAATGATGTTGGTCATATTATATAACATTCTTGATAATTAAAATATGCATCAACTAGAATCACCTACTACCTTTGGGTATATAAATAAAACTAGTGACGCATACAAAATTATCTACCATCATGCTCATTAATTATAAGAACAATTAATCAACCTTTGGACGATCCTGAAATGCCTTATAATAATGAATCTTCAATTAACCCATAAATCAATTATCCATAATTTAGCATCCATATTACGTGTAATTGAAATAAAAATCATTAATAATTTGAAACCAAAAACTTTAAAATTTTGGCCACTTTGGTGACTAACAAAATTGATCATGCTTGATTTCAAATAGATAAATTACATTTAATGGCTATAAACCATACATAGAATTCTCATTAATTTTAATTTAACAATAACAAAACATACACATTATTGTAGATTAAAATTACATTATTCATATATTAAAATATTGTCATTAATTGGTGACGCAATTCAATAATATCACCACACTTATCCATGAAAAATAAAACAATTAATTCAACAATAATTGATTCATGGAATTTGCAATTCAAACATTCAATTTCTTTAATTCAAGATTTTCTCATAATAATTCAAGAATTTTATTTTTTTCAATTAAAGCACAGCGAAAACAAACAATACAATTGCACATTAAATATTTGCTTGATTCATCATTAGACTTGATGCCCATGGACGACACGTAACCAACAAAAACTTTCATCATCAGGCCATTGAATTCAATTAAAGCATAAAAGAAAAAACATTATACAAACATAACAGTGCAATTCTTCAATTAACAATATATCCTTAAAACTTATAATTAGGGTTTATAACATTAGGAAAGAAAATATAAATTTCAAAATCCCTTAATCCATAATTAGGGCTTATCTTAATTTCAAAAATTCCTAAAAATATAATTAGGGTTTATAATATCATAAAATCCCTAAATCATAATTAGGATTTATTATAGCATAAAATTCCTAAATTCATAATTAGGATTAATACTTTCATAAAATCCCTAAATTCATAATTAGTGTATAATAATTTTAGGAGAACACAATTTGGGAAAAAACATCATAACTTGATAATCATAAATCTAATAACACTTGCTCTAATACCACATGTAAATTATTTTATAGTTTCTTCATCATAAAAAAACTACTATAGGATCTTAAGATTCATGATTCTCACATGTTCACGCAGATAATCACACATTCATGCTCATAAATCATAATAGAATACTAACCTTGATCCATGAGAGATCCGATAATAATATGTTCTTCAATCTTTGTTCTTCAACCTCATTTTCCCAATCTATATCTTTGCCTTCGTTACGCCTCTCACACTCTCTTTCTTGATGGCTTATTGTGAGAAAACCTTATGACTAGAGACAGAACCCTAATATCCTTTTATAAGTCAATGTCCATCAAGTGGGGCTGAGCTTTATTTTATTTTGTTACGACTTCCCATAATAACCAATAGGTTCTTATATTTCATTGAATCGAATCATAATATTTCAAATGAGTCACATAATAGAATTAATTCGTCAATTAATTCTAACATGATACCTATAGTCTTTGGTTCCCAACTAAAACCAATTATATGAGACAATCCACTTAGTAAATGAAAGGTTTGCTCAATTGAACACTTGAAATTGAGAATCAAACATTCTCATGGGAAAAAAATAAAAAATATTAAAAACGAGTCAAAATATTTAAATGTAAGACCTAGAAACTTATTGAATCATTGAAATTAATAATACACAATTTGAACATAACCACACAAAGGAAAAAATGTGTAATCAAGGTTATGATCAGAGAGAGAATACCTTAGAGATGTGAGTTAATTTTGTGAGTATAGAACAAGTCAAACAATTATAAGAGAGTGGCAAAAAAATGTTCCTCATTGTAAGTGTGTTCACTTTAGAAATTTAAATGCTAATAGAAATGAAGGCGATGATGGATATTGCAACGGGTATGAAGACTGGATGTGACGAAGATGTACATGCACATCCTTATCCCCATACCCTATTTACAAATTTAGGTGTTATCCATATCCATATTCGTATCCAATCAATATAGAGATTCTCTATCAAAACAAAAATATATTCGAACAATATCTACGAAAATAAATATATTTGTGATCCCTAATCATAATTTATATTTTAAAAAAGAGAAAGAAAATCAAATTCAAGTATATCTTAAATAAATGAGAATACAATTTAGTGTGAATATTTATTTTTATCAAACTTTTAGTGGGTGTCTTAAGACATTGGTTAATCATACCGAAATTTGATTATCTCATTTTTTTTGTTTTTCTACAGCTTGTATTTTAAATGTTTGAGTGAACAGATCAAAGTTGGAAGGCTTAACCTCCACTTTTAATACAAACTTCACTGAGTCCAATTATAATTAACGAGTTTCTAAATTCAATACCGTGACTATAAGAATCGAACAAATTGAAACTCGTGTGAACACAAATCCTGAAATCTGAGAGAGGGAAAAAGGTAACCTAAAGAAAATTTGGCATGCAAAGAAAGTGAGAGTGAAAAGAAAAGAAAATGCATATCGAACATAATGAATTGTCATCATCAAAAACTGATAAAGCAATTAATGGCATGAAAAAGCAGCTAAAGCATATAGTTGGTTGGTTTGATTGAATACAAGAGACTTCACTTCTATCTCACTCATAAAAAAGTGCCCACAAGTCAATAAATCATGACAATAATAATTCATCTTCAGCTTTCTTGCTTACATTCATATCGATGATAGACAATGGGATAAGCTTTACTTATACTTTCCATTTAACATTTAGAATATCTAACTATGATGATTTTGAAAGGACAAATATTCCTTTATCTTCTATTTTTATTCACTTTACATAGGTGAAAGTAATAAAGAGTGTAAGAGATCGTAAATAATTTAAAATTTTTTAATCAGTCAAAAATCATAAAGTTAGTATAAATTTTATTATTTTATTACATAAATATTTTACATTAGCTTGGCTGACATTATTTCTTAAAAAAAAAAAAAAAAACCTTTTAGTGGGTTTAGTCAAATCTTAGCACTAAAAGAACGTGAAAATTTAACTACTAAGTAGTAGTATTTTGTTCTAGGTTAAACACTAATAAGTAAAATATTTATTAGAAGAATTGACATTATAATTTTAAAAAAAAAATTTGATTTATATAAACAAATTATAATAGATGTTATATTTTAAAACATTTTTTGTAAATATAAAAATATTAGTGTAAATTAACATTAGTTATACTAAAATAAATATTAAAATGAATAAAAATAATAATGGTTAAGATGATACTAATTATATTAATTAATCCACTGTACATGACCGAATGAGCCTCGGCCATGTCAATATACAACCTATATTTTTGTCTGAATACATCTTAGCCATGTCAGTATACATCTTATATTTGTCCGAGTACATCTTGACCATCTGAACCAGCATGTATTTGACCCAAATGTATATGTCCATATTGTTGATATGGGAAAATCGTGATTAAGTTAAAGAAGAAAATGTTAAAACAAAATTAACGAGGTAATTAGGCCACGTGCTTCAGGCTCATCCAAGTAAGGGTCCACAAACAATAATATAAAAAAGCATAGTCTATGACCTACATTAATGATGCTCATTAATTACAGTATTCATTACCTTCTGATGCACTTGGGTGACTTGAGTGTCTTCTACGAGCACAACCCTTATTCAACTTTGATAGCAAACACCTAGTCAAGGGACCAATCATAAGAAGCATGGTCAAGCACATTCAATAAGAGCTAGAGTCATCCATGAAAGTTAAAGTCAAGCTCTTATTCTCTTGGGTCATCTTGGAGCACATCTAGTAGAGTATAAATAGTTTGGAACTTGTATTATGGGTCAAGTAGTATAGGATTTCCTTTTTGCACCTTGTATCATGGGCCAAGTAGTGTAGGGTGTTGGTAAACATGGGTAAACATAAGTCAACTCCCTAAGTTGACATATAGGTTGCACCTTTTGTGGTTGACTTTGGTCAGCACTCACCTATACCACCTTGGGAAGCAAGGCAAGGGCGTGATTGGCTCTCCTTTGTTGGAGAGTAATGGCCAAGTGTCCTCCTCCTAATGGAGATGATTCCTTGCTAGTAGTGGTCATGTGTCCTTTAACTAATGGAGACGATTTTCCCATAGTAGTGGCCACATATCCTCCTTCTAATTGAGAGAATTTTTAGCCTTGTTACCCGGTTAGCAAAGTTGAGGTTTTAGGGTTTTGCTTCTACTTTTGTGAGACACCTCTAGGGTTATTCGATTATAAATAGAGGTGATCACCTAATTTAAAAACTACTTTGAGAGCCAAAATATTGTGCCATACTTGTCTCCAAAGTCAAGGCTAAAGTATCTCATGTAGTCTTCTCTAGCTACTTTCCTCTAGAGTTTGCCTAACATATCTTGAGAGCACCCAAACACCATCATATCACCATCCAAACACCCAACCTTGGACTCATCCTTATGTTTGGAAAGGATGAATACCCATAGAGAGGATGAGTACCTTTATTTTGGAGCTAGGATTGCTTGTAGATATTGAAGTTAAAGTCTTTGCAAGATATATTTGGCTGTCTAAGAAAAATTGGTGCCCACCATGGGGCCGACTTATATTCTATGAAGAAAAAAGTTATGGTGTCTACAAGAAGCAAGATTGTTGGATCGAAAGAAGCAAGACCTGATGACAATAACACTGATCTTGATGACCATGTTGTCATGTATATCACCAAGTTTGTCTTTACTCGACTAACGATGTTTTCATGTGCAAGGCCTTTCCTACGACCTTGAAAGGACCCACTCTAGAGTAGTTCACACTTAGCTCTATACTCCGTCAACTACTTTGATACCTTGACTTCGTCTTTTATGACGTAGTTTGCCACTACCCGACACCACCATCTCACTTCCCTAACACTTCTTAATGTTAGGCAGGAGAAAGGGGAATCTCTACGCACCTTTATCAATAGGTTCGACAAGGTTTCTATAAAGATCAAGAACCAAAATCCTAAGGTTGTTTTACACTATATGATCACGATACTAAGGCCAAGACCCTTCACGAATGATGTAAGACCCTGAAAAATTATTTCATTTGAGAAATTAAATAAAATGGATGAGGATATGTATTTAATTATTATTTTGATAAAAATCACAAGGAGATGATATAGATCAATGGGTTCGAGTTAGTAAAAGGAGTTAGGAGTTTGACTCTCTTTCTAATACACTTATTAGAATTATTTTAATAATGATAGAATAATGTTAAAGAGTAGACTTATATTTATATTATTAAGCTAGACTTATGATTAATTGATGTTGTAGTTTAGTTGGTCAAAGTGCTTGTTTTAGAGATAAAGATCACTAGTTCAATTCCCCCCTACACCATTATTTTATTTTTTTTGTAATTAAAAACGTGAATTGGGAGGATGAATCATAGTCGGCTTTATGTTGGCAAAGGAGATTAAAAGTATAATAATATGTGTTTCATATGAAAGGAGATTATTAAGTAAAGGACGCACTACTACTTTAGTACTACCACCTGGTCCAGAACATGATCGACAACTTTGCCGAGGTGAAGCTTGAGCATATCTATAGAGGAGATAATATAGGGGCCATAGTGAAGCAACCTAGATGATACGATTTACTCGATATCTCAAGATTGGAAACATCTTAGAGGGTGAAGACATAGGATATATATAAAAAAATTTGCCTAATACATGCTAGTAGGTGATGAGCTATTTAGAAGAGGCTATAGTCGACCTTTACTGAATTGTATTAACTTACACCAAGTGGACTACATAATACGCAACTTGCACGAAGGTATTTGCGAGTATCATTCTGAATCAAGCACCATTATAGCACGAGTACTGAGAGTCTATTACTTTTGGCCGACTATAGAAGCAAACTGCACCAAGTACATTAAAAAATGTGTTCCTTGTCAAAAACACGACAACATGATCCACAAAAAGTAAGAGGAACTACACCATGTCTTCTTCTTGTGGCCCTTTGCCAAGTAGGGGATGAACTTCCTTAGCCCTTTTTCCCTAGGCAAAGGCCAAGTTAAATTCTTGTTAGTCGCATTAACTATTTCACCAAATGCAACGAGGTGAAGCCCCTAACGACAATAAATCTACAGTAGATGCATAAGTTTCTTTGGAAGAATATAGTACCCCAGTATGGGGTGCCGCATATCATAATCACCAAGAATATAGAAGGCAGTTCATATATAAAATCTTTATCGAGTTCTATGTCAACCTCAACATCAAACACATTACAAGCTTAGTGGAGCATTCCAAAATCTAATGGGCAAGTTGAGGCTACCAACAAGGTCATACTATTGTAGCTGAAGAAGAGACTTAACTAGACAAAAGACAGGTGGCTAAAGGACTTGTTGGAATTTTTGTGGGCTTATAGGTACACTCCTCAGTCTTCCACCAAGGAAACACCTTTCAGCTTGACATACGACACTAACATCATTATTTATGTAAAATCGAACAATCATCTCCTAGCATATCATAATTCGATGAGGAGCACAACGAAAATTGTCTCAATATTGGCTTGGACTTGTTGGTCGAAAAGTAATAGAAAACCCATCTCTATGAGACGACTACCAAGCAGAGAGCGACCATGAAGTACAACTCCAAATTGTAGCCAAAAGCCTTCAGAAGGGCAAGTTAATGTGGTGTATGGCTAGCAATGCCCCATATCCGTGCGGATATCCGTTATGCAAGTCCTCCAATATTTTTTTTAATATCCAAGGATATCCACGGGTATCTACGGATATTTTTAAAATTTATTTTATAATATATAACAAGATATTTTAATCATAAATTAAAGTAAATACAATGCATAACATTCACAAATTTCAAACAAAGTCAAAATAATACATTTAAATGGTGTTTACAAAGAAAGAGAGATTGTATTTTAAAACAAATTAATAAAAAATATTCCATTCAAAATCAATGTGTTAATATTTTAATAATGTTTTTATTTTGTTTATTGAAATCAAAGTATAGTGGGTACGGGTATCCACGGGTATAGATACTATGATACCCGTACCAGTCTCGTTAACATGCGGCTATAAAAAACACCCATACCTATTACCCGCAGGTATCCATTTATAATATCAATTTTCTACTTGTTACAGGTTTTATCTGCGGGTACCCGCAGGTACTAATTTTTTTGACATCTTTATCTTCAAGCATTGCGGCTTATCTATAAATCTTTAGGACTACATCCAACATCACATTGTTTTTTATATTTTTATAGTACTCACCCTCAACATTCAGTTACCTAACTCTCTTTGGTCAGTCAGACGAAGACATGTCTACTGGGTTCTTGTTCTTAGTCCTTCAAAAAATTTAAGAATAGGTTTTTTAGGGTAGTGGCAACTAACAAGGGGCATTCTTATTTTTATGATAAGATTGACAGCCCCAAGTTCCCTCTCTATTGGATAGATAACCTAAGTAGGTATCAAGATTAGTCGAAGGATAACATGACTGATAAGGATAAGAGAATATTAAATATCCCGGAGCAACTTCCATGTCATCTGCCAACTAGGGAACTTGTTAAGATATACCTATCTCTCCTACCCCTTGAGTGACATGAATGGTGAGTATGTTACATGAAGTTGATTATGAATCAACTTCTAGCTAATCTGAATATGTTTTGATTCTTGTAGGTGTGATGGCACATCATACTAAGAAGACATTTACAAAAGACGTATTTGAAGCTTAAGGAATAAATTATTGACAATTGTGAAGCAAGGGGAGAGGATATGGGCTCCAACCATGAAAGGGTCGATAATAGACAAGAAGAAGGGAAATGACGAGGTTGGGGTTGTTGAATGCTTTATTGGCCCTGGAGAAAAGCGTTAAAGAAAGCACCGAGGCAAGTCCCTGAAATATCAAAGACTCATGCTAGTTAAGCATAATAATGGTTTCTTGAAAGCTCTAAGGTTGGTTGAGTTCCTCTTTCAATTATTGGCGAATGATGAGAGGTTTTACATGAACAAGGATGTCTTCATAGGTGCTTTGATGGAGTGGGATGAAATTACTGAAGCAAGAGCTAACGATACCCCCAAGGATATTGAAAACGATACTAATGAGGATAACCTAGTGCCTTCTCCTACCACTATTGAGGTTCAAGAACCTTCTCCCCATGTCGAGCACCAAGCTACTGACCATGAAGTTGTCGTCCATGAGGAAGAAGATACAAAGATAATAGGATATAAGTGTTTTCATTGTCATTTTTTTTGTGAGCAGAATATATTAAGGCCAAGGCTTGTACCAGTTTGTCCATCATGGACCAACTTTAATGAAAATCACTTTCTTCTGGTAATTGCTTCTTTTTACTTATCTTACGTAACTTGCAATTTCCTCTCAATTGTGAATATGTAGGACGATGTGCATTAAGTTGAGTATGGTATATCTTGTTCTTACAAAATTATCACTTCGAATGAGATAGATAATTAGTATAGAATGACAAGGTAAGCAACTGGTAACTTTGTAGTGAGTTCAACTAAGAGCGGCTAGATAGCTCTAAAGGAACTTTATTGATAGGTTTAACCAGAACCAACTAGGCAGCTGACAAGGAACTGCTTGACTGATTCAACCAGGGCCAACCAAATAGCCGACATCAAACTGCTTAACACAATCAACCAAGACCAACTAGGTAACAAGCAGGAAACTGCTTGATAAGTTCAACCATGACCGACTAGGCAGCCAACAAGGAAATGCTTGATAAGTTAAACTATGACAAAATAGGTAGCCAGCATAGAACCACTTGATAAGTTCAACCAAGATCAGCTAGGTAGCCGATAGAGAACTGCTTGCCAAGTTCAACCAGGGCCGAATAGGCCGCCGATAGTTGATAAGGTCAACCAGGATCGGCTAGGCAGCCGATATGGAAATCGTTAAGTTGCTACAAAATTTTATAGATTAAGGAAATATAAAATATCTTATGCACATAGGAGAAACCCCTCGTTTGATTGATCAAGTGCCACGTTAAAACCTTCTTGGCCAAAAATCGTCCATAGAGAAAAAAGACCAAGTAAGGAAAGAATACATTATAGATTACAAGCGTTCAGCAGTTTATAAGCATTTAGCCGAAATAAAATTTTAAATGGGTCACATTCCAAATTGACTATGGCTTGCCCTGACAAATACTTTAGCCGGTAAGTTTAACATTGGTGCAGACTATGTCATATTTTTCTTTTCTCTTTTTGGCTTAGTTTTCACGTGAATGAAGGGTATATAATCCTTAGTCTTCCTTTTATTTTCATGCGTAAAAGAAATTGGGACAGCGGGTTAAATGGCATGTATTTTCACGTGAATGAAGGGTATATAATCCTTAGACTTTGTTTTTTTTAATTATTATTATTTCAAATTAACATTTGGATTACTTATTTACATTTAAATTTTAAATTTTATTATTATTATTAAGTGTCTTTTCGTGATACAATCATTTTACTTTTAATTAAATGAACCATAACATCTTCTCGTGACATCCTAAATTTGGAGTGTTACAGTAAGCTCCCTTGCCAACATCTTCAAATACTCAAAAAGGTCTTTTCCAATTGGCATTGAACTTGTCATCACTTTTCTTGACTCAGACTTGAATTCCCAACACATTGAGCTACTAACACGTGTATCTGTTACCTATTAATAGATTTGAAGTTATATATATAAACTTTACTGATGTGATAAACATACTTATCTTTAACATTTAATTAATAGTTTAATTTTCTATTATAATGATGTAAGTATATTTTTAACGATAAATATTAGGAAAGCTCGATATCTTGTCCTACAAAATAATTATATATATATATATATATATATATATATATATATATATATATATATATATATATTAGAAGTCATTTATATTTTTATATCAAACTAAGTGCAAGATTGAACCAAGGCTAGAAGACTTGAACTATGCAACCTATTCATTCACGTGTTGTTTCAGGTCACATGCCAATAAATCATTCACGTTCACGTTCTACCTATTGGGTGCACTTACAGTAATTGAAAGGAACACTTGCAGTTTTATTTACATAGGTACTTACATACAAGAGGAATAGTGGTGAGAAGATACTCCTTAATTGCATGGTTTGTCAAAAGAATGGCACATGGGAACAATGTATAAGTATGACTTGAGAGAACAATATTAGTGAGATCGTTGCAACATTCCACCCCTATCATCACATGCCAGTAGTTTGACAGGTCAGAAATTGAGTTAATAAAGTTATGATTTGAAACACTACTCTCTTTTTTTTTAATTTATTCTAAATAGTAAAAGTTGATTCTAATGAGTATTTACATTGCATGTGTAACAAACTCTAAATCTATGAATTTCAATTTACTTGCATCAACTTATGATTTTTACTTAGAGTAGTTTAGCATCATTTAAGCCAATATTCATATCTTTTTTATTTTAAAATTTATTTAATTTTTTTTATATGGTTGACACTAATGATAATAATTCTTTTAAAAATATTATTTCTTATAAGTGTCTTATAATGTTAATCAAAAATAAACATTCAAATAAAGTAGACGAAATAAAATAAATATATGGATTGGAAGAGTTTCATGTAGAAAGGATGGTGAGACCAAATTTCTTTCATGGTGATAAACACTTTCTTTGTCTGGATTTATATTGTAGTAGACATTGAGTGCTTAGTGATTAGGAATTGAGAGAAGAGATAGTAGATTAATAGAAAGAAGAATTTTGTATGGACGAAGAATATATGAGTGTAAAAATATTTATATAAAAAAGTGAGATATGCAAATTTTATTGTTTACTTTGTTAAAATGAAGGTCACGTACAATAGTTATGTTCTCGTTAAATATGGACTTTTTGAATTAAGAATGTCTTTCTTATCTTATTATTATATATTAAGACTGACTCTCTTATCTTATTATTATATAAAACAAAGACAATCAAATTTATAACATAAATAAAATTAAAATTATTTTATACAAATTTTTAAATAAGAATTAAAAATATATTATGTTAACGTGAAACTAATGTATATTAATTTAAAAAATTATTAAAATTGTTCTTACAGGACCAAATATATTATACAAAGAATTTAACTCCAATGTCTACAACTCATAGCTCCAAACTCAAGATACTCATCATCTCCAAGGGTACTTGTCCTCTTCAAGCCAAACCAGGGTTCTGCCTATAGAAGATACTTTGACACTCAAGTGAGTCAGGTGCTCCAGAAGGTAATGGATATTGTAATTAATGAACATCATTAATGTACCTTATAAAATGTGCTATTTATACTATTGTTTATGGGCTCTTACTTGGATGGGCGTGGGCCATAATTACCTGCTTAAATTGGTTTTAAGATTTCCTTCTTTAATTTAATCATGATTTTCCAATATCAGTGGTCTGGCTGTATATGTTTTAGCCAAATACATGTTGGTTCAGATCGTTGAGATGTATTCGAACATATATAAGGTGTATACTGACATGGTCGAGGTGTATGCAGACAAACATAGGGTGTATACTAACATGGTCGAGGTGTATGCAGACAAACATAGGGTGTATACTGACATGGTTGAGGTATATTCGATCATGTACAGTACACTAGTCCCCCAAACTTAACATGTTCGATGTTGAAGTCTTGTAGAATGTCGTCATGATGTCAACCTTCGATCTTCGTCTTGGTGGTCATGTGTAAAGAAAATTTGTGTTTCTTTGGTTACGTAAGCCTATAGGTATAGTAGCCTTTGAGCCTCGAGAAGTGTAACGATAAAGAGGGTTGATTTGATGGATGTCAAACCTAGAAGAATCCAATAGTCGTGACCCTTGGCCATTAGATTTGAGGGGATGCAATAATTGAGTTTAAAGAGGTGGGAGATGAATAGTCGCAAAGAAAATCTATAAATAAAAGATGTCTTTGTCTAATTTGATGATTTATAGCATTACTGCCTCAGTTGCCGATATCAATTATGTCTTTTAATCGTTTTGATACATTTGTTAGGGTTTATCTAGATCTGAGTAGTAGCAGGTCATCATGTGGTCCTTCTCGACTATTTTCCTCTGTAACCATGGAGATGTTTAGAGAAACAAGAGAACAGTTGGACACATCCAAGTTTAGGTGGTACTCCATGTTGAGGTAATGCCTGAATAGTATATACACGATTGAGGGTGTCGAGGTCAAAGACATTGTAACCTATGAAAGGGTAGGCACTATAGATAATATTTGCTATGGCTGAGAGGGTTACCCTAAGGAGTTCTTTTATGTGTACATGGTCTTCTTTATTCAACTACACATTTGGTTACCTTCCGATGAGTTTACAAGGTATGCCAAAAATTTTGAACGTGACACCTACTCAATTGGATAATAATTTTTCTGAGCCTATTCTGGTTTGTTAGTGCAGTAGATAATAGTGCAGGATACTATAGTGCAGCATTTTTATAATGGATGTAAAATGAATTTCCAATTAGAAGAAACAAAGTGATGGTGGCCTTCATGAAACTGGCAGCATTGGCAGATTCAAACTGCTGCAGTACCTCACTTGGTGCCTTTAGTGTAAAAAATGTGTTTTGAAGTGTGAGCAAGGTGGTTAAATATAGCACATAAAGTGGTCATGTTTTTCTAGAAATTGTAGTGGCAACCCCCAAAATTCCACGTTGTAGTAACCATTTGGTGCAGCAACAACACAGTTTTATCTTGGGTCAGTGGTTTTTGTTGGTTGCAGTCAATTAGCATGCTATTTTAGTGCCAAACGTTGTTGCGTAACAGGATTTGGCCTCAGGCAATGGCAGCTCATCGTTTGTGCTTCATTTAGTGCACACAAACTACAATTGTTAATTGGTCAAATACCACTGAATAACATCAACTTTGTTTGGGGAAATTAGCATTAGCCAATTTGGTTCTAGCAGTACCAATCATTGCTACTTTCTGGTGTTAATTGGATCAAAAATCTTATTGTGGTGCAGAATTTGGTTGAACCAAATTGGTTTATTCAATAGTGGACCACCCAAGACACTTAAAATTGGTTTCTTGGTGCAAAATTTGTTGTAGAAAATTGGAAGCTTGCGGTGTGGTCCTTTCTAGCATGTTCCAACAGTCAAGATTGAGTTTTGCAATTTGAAAGCAAGCTACTTCTGATTTGGTTATTGGTTCACTCGTGTTGCCATTTGGTGTAGCGTATAGATTTACTGTAGTAGCTACTTTTTGCGGTGCAGGTGTGACCTTTCATATGTTGGCAGTGGTGACTTTGATTGGCTCGTTGCTTACTTAATCAGTGCAAGTTAGAAAGAGTCCAAATGGTGCAAGTGGCAGCCTTCTCGTTAATTAATTGGTGATGTCTTGGGAGATATTAAAGGTGGTTTGATGATTGTTTTTGGGTCGCGATTTTGGTTTTCTGGGCATAATTTTTTGGATTGTTTTGGATGTTGTTATGATTTTATATACATGGTGCCTATTGTGCGTATTTCTGAGTCAATATTCTTGTCAGTATAAGTCTATTTTCTTGAATTTCTAGCTTTGATTGAGTCCATTTTCTATCACTTTTATTTTTGAATTTGATATTCCTTGGATTCTTGTGTTGTGGGACAATGTACCTTGAGTTAAATTGTTGGAAGTATTGCTTGTGGGAGTTTGAATTAATCATCATAGTTTAGCTTAAGTATTTTGTTTCACATTTCCAGTAGTAATTCTAAATACTTTTTTTATATTACTCTTGTCTTTTAAAATGCTTTTCTCGTTGTTATAGTCTTATTTTTGTCACCTATTTTACTCTCTTTGGTTTGACCATTTCTTAATTTTGGTGCTTTTTAGTTTGTGTTCAAATTTTCTTCGTTTTGTCTTGGAGTTTTCCTTTCCTTGGCCTCCTAATTTGAGCTTGGATTCGTTACATCTTTCACTTTGATGTTGCATTCTTGATGGGTTGATTGGAAGTTCTTTAAAGAACTGAACAGGAACTTGAGAGCAAGTGAATATACTTTAAGAGTGAAACACGAGTGGAATTGAGTGTAAACATGTAAGGAGTGGTGAGGCCTATTTTCTAATTTTATCCACATTACTTGTGCTAACCACTTACTATATTTTATGTTAGTTCTTGTTTCCTCTCTTTCATTGTAGAAATTAACAATTTTGAACACTCCACAATGTTCTATACACGTTCAACCTTGATAGAGGATATCAACTTCATCGTGTCAAGAATTATCAGGTTGAATAGCAAACTTGGGGAACTTAGAAGAGAGCACAAACATGATAGAAGATCATTGCCAAACGACAAAATAAGTGCTATTAGGTGCACCAAGTGTGAAGGATATGGATACAAAAATTATCAATGTCCTAATTGGAACACAAAGTACATGACTCTTCAAGAACTCCAAGATTACATTGTATACTTGAAAGAGGTGAAGAGGAGTGTTGAGCAAAAGCTCGAAGTCAGACGAGAGCAACAAGAAAAAAGGGAGCGTGAAAAGGTGAAAAGAACACTAAAGGAAATATGGGAGAAAACAAGACAAGAGAGAGAGAGAAAATGCGGAAAGAGCACTAAAGGAAATGTGGGAGAAAGCAAGACAAGAGATAGAGCTAAAAGAGAGAAAAGAGCAAGACCTAAGAGAGTAAGAGAAGAAGAAGCAAAGAGAAAGAAAAGAGCTAGAGATGAGAGAAAGAGAACAAAAGAAGAAAGAGCTTAGAGAAATAATAGAGATAGAGCAAAAAGGGCGAGAAGAGAAAGAGTGGCGAGAAAATGAAGAAGAAGAACAAAGAGAGAAACACGAGAAGGAGTCTCTCCTCACACCCGTGACTTGCATTGTTGAGATGGAATCCTTAAAAGGGGATAATGATGCGTTAAATTATTGTTCCCATTCACATCATGATTTTGCATTTACATTGGGAACACTTACTAACCCATCTATTTTTGTCTTAGTGCCTAGGGAAGACTTATACATTAAGGAGCAATGACATAAGCAATGGGGTGAAGAAAAGCTGATAGAGAAAGAGGAAACAAAATTGGAAACACATGAACATATTTTTGATACTGGTCTTGTTTGTTTGTCATGCAATGAACCTAAGCAGAGACTCTCTTTTTCTTCTGTGATTTATATGAGTATTCTTCTTTGTTGTTTCAATGTTCAAAAAACAAATGTGTTGAAACTATTTTATGTGTTTTGCAGGCTGGTCTTTAACCCTGGAGAACAATCTCCAAGCACATTGATAATAAGATATTGGCCTCTCCCAAGATTCGTATCTCATTTTAGATAGAATTTTATTTCTATCCTTAGACTATTTAGGTTTTGTGTGCTTTCAACACTTATATTTGTGTGTTTGTTTGTAGGTAATAAAGCGCTAAAATTTGAGGTCGAATTTTCTCCAACTTGGAGGCATGGTTAGGGCTGTCACAAGAATTTCAGAACAGTTCATGGAATCATGCTTAGGACCTTCAAAAAGATCTCGGATTAGCTTTGGATCATAGAATAACAAATCTTTTTGTAATTTTTGTAATGTTTTTGTTTGGGCCTTATCAGACCTTTTAGTCGTGTTGGATTTTTTGGTGTTTTGGCCCATAGTATATAAGCCCTTATGAAACACTTTGCATTCAGATTTGAGTTTTATGAAACATTAAGTTTTCTCTCAAGTCTCGAGGTTCTCCTTAGAACCAGGATCCTTATCTTTGAATGTCTGATTCAAAGTGGCAGGTCTTCCTAACTTATCTTGGAAGCTCCTCCAAGTGGCGTGCATTCCTCTCGTTCCGCAAACCCCCAATTCGATGTCCTCCAATTTTCTCCCATTCGTTCTAGGGTTCATACCCATTTTTGTTCGAGGCAAAATTCGCCCCGAAAACTGAGACGACCCTTCATCAGTTGTTGATCTAGCTTGAGGTCTGTTGAATATGGAATTAACATGAATATCACAAAGATTGAAGATTGGATTCATTATGTTATCCTCTCTCCCTTATCTTGTTCCTCTTATAAATCTCAAGAAAACTCATTAAATCAATCTTGGTAAGGTTTATGTGTGCTTTTATATAATATGGTGATATAACTAAGTTTGGTATATCAATTGAAATCAATCTTGTATGATAAAGCATGTTGTTTAAGTGAGTTTGGTGTTTTTCGTGTTTCTATAGAATTTCCCAGAATATTAGTTGATTTATTTTATATTTCAATCTATTGAATCATACTACATGAACAAAGTCTGTTTTTCCTATTTTTCAATTGACTGAAATGTATGGTCCTGCAACTATAAACCTTTGATTTTTTTTGTCAATTGAATTCAAACAGAAAGGGTTTTTACAAATTTAATTGAGCATATTTTTAAGTACTTAGCCAATTTAACCCCCTTCTTGGATAAGAAAGGCATTTTAAATCTACAAAAGCCTTGTAAATGCAAAAGGCTAAGTCTTAGCATTAGATGAGTCTAAGCAAAAGATAAGTCAGTGCATTAGATAAGTACAACCAAGGATAATCACTAGGTATATGTGTTAGACAACCTAAGTCATTGGATGACTCAAGGCATTAGATGACCCAAGGCAACTTAAGACATTAGACTAGTAAGCCGTTAGACGATAAGGTGTTAGACAATCTAAATAGTAGAACCCAATTTTACATTAAACGAGTCAGAATACGCTTTGACATTTGACTAGGTGTTTTATTTCTTTAATTGTTGGATGATCATTTGAATTGATATTAATATGATAAATTGAAATAGAGAATTAAATAAGAGCTACAATGTTCAAGAGAATCTTTATATATAATTACATTCTGAAAGAAAAAAGTTTTCAAAATCAAGCATTCAAATAATATGAGCATGTGGAAATGATTGATGAATAAGCATTTTGATTGATTGAAAAGTATTACTACTCTAACAAGTCAAATGAAGAAATATATTGCACAAAGATTCCTTAAACAGGAGAAATTTGAACGTTGAAGGAAGAGTAGAAATCAAGCGTGAGCTCATTCAAGAAAGGAAATAAGATATTTCAAAGAGTATCAACAAATTTACAATTAAAGTATTGAAGAATGACATTGAAGATGTCATCTGAAGAATGACATTGAAGATGTCATCTGAAGAGTCAAAATAAAGAATTAATCAAGTCATTCTATATCAAGAGAAATCATGAAGATCATGATGAAGCACTACATTTCAAATTCTGAACAACCATCAAATGCAACGACTAAATAAAGGATGTAAACCATACGAGAATACCAACCAAGGTATCTCTGAAATACAAAAGTGTTGTGAAATTGTCACATCAATAGTGTTTAGTGAGATATTGGGCTGAGCACACACATATTGTAAATAGTTCACCAAGGGAAGTTGTAACATGTGAGATGTATTGCACACTCCTACTGCAAGGGTGTTTTTTAATTGTTTATTGTAATCAAGAGTTTTTTTTATCTCAATGCGAGATTGAGAAACATGGTTGGAGACGTTGAATACTTGATGTAGCCTAGAGAGGTTTGTACTTATGATACTTAGAGAGGTTGAAACTATTATAATCTAGAGAGGATGATACTCGGTACTAATCAAAGGTGTTGATTAGTGAAATTTTAAAAGTCTCAACATAGTCTTAGTGGAGAGGTGAACCAGTATAACTCTTTTGTGTGCTTTACTCCATCCCTACTCTTCACTTTGCATATTTGTCTTGCGAGAGAATTATTTGAATTTGTTTATAGTCTCTTTTAATCACCCCCTTCTAAAACTACATTACACCAAGAATTCATTCTCAAATGTCATCAGTATACTTTTCTCTAATAGAAACATAATACTTTGATCAGAGGTCCTCCTTTTATTGGTTTTCCATTCTAAAATTAGAATTCTAAAATTACAATCCATGTAAACATTATATATCGATGATTAATATCAAATGATGTGTTTCAAAGACAACTTATGAAAATTATTCCTAAAATTTTTTTATGGATAAAACAATAATATATTTAAGATCAGTCCAAATATATTTATTATCATTGTTTTTCTCATTTTTTTTCTGGACCACTTTTTTTTTATTTCTCATTTTCTCTTTCCTTTTTTATTTTTTCATGAAATTTCTTTTTCCTCAACTCCATCTCCTTTATTTTCCTTCTCAAGTTCTTCTTTAACTCTTTCTCTCAACTCTTTATTCATATCTTTTTGTAAGGCCCAGTTTTCTGCCCTAATGTTTTAAGGGCTGCCTTTAATCTAATGGGCCTAAGGGTTGATCCAAAGAGGAAAACCAGACCCTAATCTGTCCTAACGTTTCCATTTCCCTCACTTTCAGAAACAGTCTCTCCTTGCCTCCTTGAGTAGCTACAACTCTCTGCTAGGGTTTAGCCGTCAACCTTCTTCAAGCTAGCTCAAGCCAAGTTTCCACACCACGTAAGTCATTCCTCAGCTCATGCTTCCCCTTTCTTGGCTTATTACCGCTTTTACCGTTAGGGTTTTGTAGTAACTCGTTCCTATTCTGTTTTATCGATTATTTTCAGCTCTTTGGCCCATCCTTAGGACAGTTGTGCTCACTGTGTGCGTATCGGAGTATTCCGCTAGCTTATTTCAAGGTAAGGGAAGCTAGACCCTACTATGTTTTTCGTGAACTCTGCTTATTTTATGAGTATTTGATGATTGAATGGACTGTGTGGATATATGTGTGGATGAAAACGCCTGTTTGATTTGTTTAGGGGTGTGGGGGTGGCTGTTACTCGAGAGAACAGTGGTGAGCATTGGTTTTCTCGCCCAAGCGAGCCTGCCTCACCAAGGCGAGATTAACATAGGCTCGCGCAGGTTATTCCATGCGAATGGTCGCTCAGGCGACTAGCTCTGTTTTTGAGCGAGCGAGCGTCTCGCTCAGGCGAGGAGGGTCTCGCCTAAGCGAGAATGCGTAGAAGCCACTATACATGTATGTTGAGCCCTCGCCTAGGCGAAGGGAGCTCGCCTGAGCGAGACCCTTCAGCCTGAGCGAAGTGTTGGGCGAGAGTGCGTTCTGGTTTGGTGTTTTCCCTGTTCTCGGATGTTTGGCTTGTATTTGATTGGATTATTATATAATCGCATGAGGGCAACGAATATGCATGAATGGGAGGGTGTATGAGTTGTGAATGACGAAGTTGAATAATTCTTGGCATGTAATGAACATGAAATGATTGGTTATGAAAGTGGCATGGTAATGAGATGAGTTGAATTTCTATATTCAAGGATGGAGTATGATGAGTTGGTTTGGGTTTGTGCTGGAATATGAAAGAGGTTGGTTATAAAGGTTGAGATAATATATATACATGCATGATAAATATTACCTGGTTGTTTAAATATGTTTGGTCTGTGTTCAGTGCGTAATTCCTTGAAATCTCTAGGTGAGATTTCAGAGTTGTGCTTTAGTTATCGGGACGTAATTCCATGGCCCCTGTTAGTGGGTGTCCATGGTGGTGCCCCATCTATATAGTTTGGTAAGGATTCAAGGTACGGTTGCATCCTGACACTCTAAGGAGTTAGTTAGTCTCACTTAGAGCGGACTGACTCTTGTGGTGAGAGTAGCAGGAGGCCTGAAACTCATTAACGGCTAACCTTGTGCGTGTGAGATTGAAATATTGGAACACTTGTAACAGTTAGCTCGGGGGTGAGCAGCTCGGGGGTGAGCAGAGATATCCACCACAAGTGCAAGCATCCACTGAATCTGACCAGATTATATGTATCCGGATCAATCGAGTCAAGTCTTAGTGTATGGATTGGAAGGTCATAACATGCTTTGATGATGTATGTATATTTGACTATGAAAGTATACCTCATTGCATGATAAAACTACTTTTGGCTCTAGCTTACCCTTCTGTTTATTTGTTATGTGATCTATATGTGCAGTTCTTCTCTTTTTGCAATGATCATCAACTTATTGATGTGAGCAGATTCGAGAATTAACCGCGGTCATCAGGGTGATGGAGGTTTCGCTGCTTAGTCGACTGGACTTGGGCTTTACTCTTTATGTCTTTTGCTAGGGCTATAGCCCATGTATTATATTGATTAGTATTGTGTTTCTGGTTACATTAGACCTGGTACCTTGTCTTGTTTTGGCATCGTGGTGTGCCTCAAGATTTCCTTTTATAACTCTTGGATATCTTTGAGGAGTGAGTCTTTACTCCGTGTCTTTGCTCGTATTATTATATTGTGTGACGTGTCATTTAAGTAAGTTTATTTATTAAATGGGACGTTACATTTATGGTATTAGAGTGGTCATTCCTTAGGTTTGTGGATTTGGATATCTGCTTAGCTTTCTCTGTGTCTTTTTGTGTTCTAGTTAAATTGTTGTCTTATCAAGCCTAACCAAGTGATTTTCTGTGTGCTAGTGAACTATGGTAGCTCCTCGTAGGACTCAGCAACCCTCATAGGGCAATGTACCCGATATCGCCAGAGCAATAGAACCGATGGTAGCTGCTATGACACAGCAAAGCACAACGATGATTCAGCATCACGAGGCATTGATGCAGCGACAAGCAGCATCTCTTGAGCGGCAGCAACTAGTGATATAACAGATGGAGGCTTCAAGGGTGGTTGTGGAGGATGCCCACAGGCAACATATGGAAGCCCTCCGGCAGCTAGAAGAGAACAGGACAGCTGCACCCTCTTTCGGTCCCGAGCCACGACCTACCGTCATGGAGTAGAGCCTAGAAGACTTCCTGAAACATCATCCGGTGAAATTTGACGGTAGAGTTAGCCCAGATGCAGCAGACCAGTGGTTGAAGGATAAAGAGAGGATCTTCGATGTGAAGATGGGCCCGATAGAGAATCGGTTGGCGTTTGCGGTATACATGCTCACCGATGAGGTGGAGCATTAGAGGATTTGCATGAAGTCCATCATGGAGGAGAGGGATAAATCGGTCACGTCGGAGGCCTTCAGGGGGAAGTTCCTCTCGGAGTATTTCCCCGACAGGGTGAGGTATACCAAAGAGGTGGAATTCCTCCAATTGACCCAGGGAGGGAAATCTGTGACTTAGTATGCTGAGAAGTTCAAGCACCTAAGCTGCTTCTACACTCTACCGCTCAACGAAGAATGGAGATGCCGCAAGTTCAAGAATGGACTCCGCGGTGATCTCCGCTTGATGGTGGCTCCCTTGTCCATCAAGGACTTTGTTGCTCTGGTGGAGAAGGCCATAGTGATGGAGAAGATGAAGCGTGAAGTAGAAGCGGAGGAACGGTGGAGCATCTAGGTCTAAGCCGAGACATGAGGAGCGGAGGAGACCGTATGATAGACCCCACCATCAGCCCCAGGGGTCTAGGAGTTTTCCTCCCCAGCAGGGTCGAGTATAGTGTTACATATGCGGAGGCCCTCATTTGAGGAGCGCCTGCCCGTGCATAGAGGACTATCGCCGGTGCAACAACTGTGGCAAGGAATGCCACTTTGGGAAAGATTGCCCCACCCTTGCTAGAGCAGTGGTGCGACCTCCAGTACAAACTCCTACTTAGCATCAGTAGAGGAATAGAGGCAACAGGCCTCAAGCGACGGGCAGAGTCTACGCTATGACAAGAGTAGAGGTTGCAGGCTCAGGTAACCTTGTTATAGGTTATTGTGTGATTGTTGGGATTTGATGTTGTGTATTGTATGATTCTGGAGCGACACACTCCTTTGTGTCAGATGCTTGTGTGAAACGTCTGGGTCTGCCGGTGTGTGAGCTATAGTGTGAGCTTGCGGTATCTACTCCGGCATCGGATTTGGTCAGGACATCATCCTTGTGTGTAGATGTCTGGTGGAGGTAGAAAGGTGCAGATATAAGGTAAATCTGATATGCCTACCTCTACAAGAGTTAGAGGTAATCTTAGGGATGGATTGGCTCTCTGTCAATCACATTCTTATAGACTAACGAGAGAAGAGCCTATTATTTCCCGACTCAAAGGAACCTGAATTGATATCTCCTCAGAGAGTTGTGAACGAGGTTCAGAATGGCGCGCAGTGCTTCATAATCTTCACTCGTATGGAGGTAGAGGAGAAGGAAGGAACGTCGGTCATACCTGTGGTGCATGAGTTTGAAGACGTATTCCCAGATGAAGTACCAGGGTTGCCTCCAAATAGAAAGGTAGAGTTTTCTATTGACCTAGTGCCCAGAACTAGTCTAGTATCGATGGTCCCGTATCGTATGGCTTTGATAAAGTTAGTGGAACTCAAGAAGCAGATAGAGGACTTGTTGGGAAAGCAATTCATATGACCTAGCACTTTGCCTTGGGGAGCACTAGTGTTGTTGGTGAAAAAGAAGGATGGGAGTTCACGTTTGTGTGCGGACTACCGACAGCTGAACAAGATGACCATCAAGAACAAGTATCTCCTCCCGAGAATAGATGACTTGATTGATCAGTTGCATGGATCATCGGTGTTCTTAAAGATTGATCTACAGTCAGGATACCACCAGATATTGGTGAAGGCTGATGATGTATAGAAGACGGCCTTTAGCTCCCGATATGGACACTACGAGTATGTGATTATGCCTTTTGGTGTGACCAATGTTCTCGTGGTGTTCATGGACTACATGAACAGGATATTCAAATCATTCCTAGACAAGTTTGTGGTAGTCTTCATAGACGACATCCTCATCTATTCCAGGACTCAGGAGAAGCATGTCGAGCACCTGAGACTAGTGTTGGGCGTCTTGAGAGAGAAACAGTTGTATGCCAAATTGTCCAAGTGCGAGTTCTGGATGGATGAAGTCCAATTTTTGGGGCACGTGATATCTGCACAGGGCATTATAGTGGACCCAGCAAAGGTAGAAGCAGTGGTAAAGTGGGAAAGTCCCAAGTCAGCAACGGAGATCAGAAGCTTTTGGCCCTAGTTGGCTATTACAAGAGATTCATTGAGGGATTTTCTAAAATAGTGGCACCTCTGACACAGCTTACCCGGAAGGACCAACCTTTCACTTGGACAGATAAGTGTGAGGAAAGCTTCCAGGAGCTGAACCGAAGGTTGACTAGTGCTCTCATATTGGTAATTTCGGATGTTGGGAAACCTTTTGAGGTCTATTGTGATGCCTCTCACTTAGGACTGGGTTGTGTGTTAATGCAAGAAAAGAAGGCGGTGGCCTATGCTTCAAGGCAACTTAAGGTGCACGAGAGAAACTACCTCACCCATGACCTGGAGTTGGCGGCTATAGTATTTGCTTTGAAGATCTGGAGACACTATCTTTATGGTGCCCAGTTTCGTGTGTTCAACGATCATAAAAGTCTCAAGTATTTGTTTGATCACAAGGAGCTGAACATGAGGCAGAGAAGATGGACGAAATTTCGGAAGGATTATGATTTCGAGCTCCTATACCACCCAGGGAAGGCAAATGTAGCGATTGATGCCTTGAGTAGAAAGACTGTACATATTGCACACCTTATGATCAAGAAGGTGGAACTACTGGAGAAGTTCAGAGATATGAAGTTATAGTTGGAGTTAGGGTCTGAGTTCATTAGATGTAGTACGCTAACTATATCTAGTGATTTCTTGGGCTCGGTTAGGGAGAGGCAGTTGTTGGATGCCAGTTTGAATCGAGTTAGAGAACAGCTTGGGTCAGAGGAGGCTAGAGGTTTTGCCTTGGGTGATGATGGGATATTGAGAATTCAAGGCAGGGTGTGTGTACTAGATGACGCATAGGTGAAAAGATTAATCCTTGAGGATCTCAAGGAAAACTTCTGGTGGCAGGAGATGAAGAAAGATGTGGCCTAGTTTGTATCAACCTGTTTGACCTGTCAGAAGGCAAAGGTGGAGCACCAAAGACTAGGGATGGCAACGGGGCGGGGCGAGTACGGGTATCATGATCCCATCCCCATCCCCATAATAAAAATTCATCCCCATCCCCATCCCCAAACCCAACGCGTATACAACTTTTGACCCATCCACATCCCCACCGGGTAACGGGTATTTTCTTATACCCATACCCATACCCATTTTTTTATTGTTCCATATATCAATTAAATATTTTTTATAAAAAAAA